>Ga0209007_1000007_pt1 | contig 225330 bp, 179 predicted proteins | sample JacPinW_OM1H0_O2_FD_187961 | JGI IMG/M metagenome (GOLD analysis project Ga0209007, IMG submission 187961) | Forest soil microbial communities from Algoma, Ontario, Canada - Jack Pine, Ontario site 1_JW_OM1H0_O2 (SPAdes) (version 2) | ecosystem: Environmental > Terrestrial > Soil > Boreal... | reverse complement strand
CTGGCTCGCGGCCGCGGGCCTCACCGAGCGGCCGCGCCTTGCCGCAGCGCTCGAGGTCGAGAGCGGCTGGGAGCGGGCGGTCGAAGCCGCGCTCGGCGACTATCTCGAGGCCGTGTGCGTGCCGGAGCTGGCGGCGGTGTCGGGCGAGCTCGCCAGGCTCGGGAGCGGCCGCATCACGCTGCTCGAGACCGGCGAGCGGGCCGCTGCGGGCGCGCCGCGCACCCTGGCGGCACGCGTCAAGGGGCCGCCGGCCGTGCTCGCGCGGCTCGAGCACATTCTCATTGTCGACTCGCTCGATGAGGCGCTGCGGGGCCGCGCGCGCCTCGAGCGCGGCGAGTCGTACATCACCCGTAACGGCGAGTGGCTCGGCCGCGACTGGCTGCGCGTCAGTCGCGGACCAGACCCGCGCGCGGGAGTGCTCGAGCGCGGGCAGCGGCTGAAGGCCCTCGGCGCGCAGGTCGCCGACGGCGAAACGCACGTCGCGGCCGCCGAGGCCGGGCTCATCGCCGCCCGCGCTGCGTTCACCGCGGCCGAGGCCGGGCGGGATCAGGCGCAGGCGGCGGTGCAGCAGGCGCAGCGCGAGCACGCGGAGCTCCTGGGGGCACTCGATGCCGGCCGCCTGCGCGCCGTAGACGCCGGCGAACGCCGCGAGCGGCTCGAGGCCGGGAGCGCCGAGCTGGCACGCGAGCACGCCGCGACTCAAGCGGCGCTGACGCGCGCCCGGGCGGAGCTCGAGCGTGCGGGCGCGGCCGCCGGCGAGCTCGAGGCACGGCACGCCGCGCTCGAAGCCGACCAGGGCGCGTGCCGCGCGGCGCTCGAGGCTGCGCGCGTCGGGCTGCAGGCCGCGCAGCTGGCGGCCCGCGACCTGCACGTACGCTTCGAGGCGCGCCGCTCCACCGAGAGCTCGGTGGCGGTCGGCCTCGGGCGCATGCACGAACAGCGCGCGCAGCTGCTGGAGCGGCGCGCGGCGCTCGAGGCGGAGCTCGCCTCGGGCGACGAGCCGATCGTCAAGGCGCAGGCACGGCTGAACGAGGCGCTGGCGTTGCGCCTGAAGGTAGAGGCGGAGCTCAGTGTCGCGCGCGGCGCGCTGGAGGAGGCGGAGGCGGCGCTGCGCGCACTCGATGAGCGGCGACAGGCGGCCGAGCAGCACCTCAGCGCCGCCCGCGAGGCGCTCGAAGCGGCGCGGCTTGCGGCTCAGGAGACCCACGTACGCCGCGCAGCGCTCGGCGAGCAGTTCGCGGAGACCGGCTGCGAGCTCGCGCAAGTGCTCGCGAGCCTGACTCAGGAGGCAACCGTGCCGGCCTGGGAGCAGTCGCTCGCCGAGACGCGCGCCGACATCGAGCGGCTCGGGCAGGTGAACCTCGCCGCCATCGACGAGCTCAAGGAGCACACGCAGCGCAAGGAGTACCTCGACCGGCAGTTCGCCGATCTCAACGACGCGCTCGAGACACTCGCCGAGGCCATGCGGCGCATCGACCGCGAGACCCGCAGCCGCTTCGAGGATACCTTCGAGCGCATCAACGTCGGTCTGCGGGAAAAGTTCCCGCGCCTGTTCGGTGGCGGGCATGCCTATCTCGAGCTGGTCGGCGAGGACAAGCTGACCGCCGGGGTCGCGGTCATGGCGCGGCCGCCGGGCAAGAAGAACAGCACCATCCACCTGCTGTCAGGGGGCGAGAAGGCACTCACGGCCGTGGCGCTGGTATTCTCGATCTTCGACCTGAACCCCGCGCCTTTCTGCCTGCTGGACGAGGTGGATGCGCCGCTCGACGAGCACAACGTGGGCCGCTTCTGCGACATCGTGCGCGACATGTCCGCTCGCGTGCAGTTCGTGTTCATCACACACAACAAGAGCACCATGGAGCTCGCCTCGCAGCTGATCGGCGTGACCATGAACGAGCCGGGCGTTTCGCGCCTGGTGACCGTCGACGTGGACGAGGCGGTGCGCCTGGCGGCCGTGCAAGAGGCGGCGATGTAACGATGTCACAGTTGCGCTGGTCGCTGCTCATTCTCGGTGCGGTGTTCATCGCCGCACTGGGATGGTGGGAGTGGCGGCGCCCGCGGCAGGCACGCGCTGCCGGCCCCGGGGCGCGTGCGGCGCCGCGCGAGCCGGCGGCCGAAGTCTCCGCACAACGCGCCGCGCGTGAGTCGCCGTTGCAGCTGCCGGAGATCCATGCCCGCGCCTCGCTTGCCTCCGGCGACCTGCCGGTGCTCGAGCTCGAGCGCGATCCCGAGGAGCTACCGGTGCTGAGCGCGGCGGACGAGAAGTTTGCCGAGCGGGCCGAGCCGTCGGCACGCGAGGACGAGATTCCGCTGGGTGAGATCCCGTTGCCGCGCTCGGACGATCCGCCGATCGGGGAGTTGCCGGACGTCGAGCTCGAGGAAGGCGGCGCCGCCGGCCATGATGCGGGCCAGGACGCCGGCTCCGAGACGGCGGCGGCGCAGGACACCCCGCGACAGGCGTCGGACCTCGAAACCGCTGCACCACCCGAGGACGCGCCCGAAGATGCGCCAGCCCCGATGCGCGACGCGGGCCCGCCGGCCGGCGCGCGCGAGCTGCCCCGCGAGAGGCTGCCGGAGCTGCCGGCTGCGCCGGCGCCGCTGGTGGACTGGCCGCCGGATGCCGAGCGCCGTGTTCTGTCGCTGCGGCTGGTCGCCGCGCTACCCGAGCGGTTCGCGGGCCGCTCGGTCCGCCAGGCGCTGGCCGCCGAAGGTTTCGTGCTCGGCAAGTTCGCGATCTTCCACAAGCCCGACGAAGAGCGGCGTGCGGTGCTGAGCGCGGCGAGCCTGACGCGCCCCGGCACTTTCGATGTGCAGACGATGGACTCGCAGCACTACGGCGGCCTGTCGCTGTTCGCGGTGCTGCCCGGGCCGCGTTCCACGCCGGAAACCTTCGAGGAGCTGGTCGCGACCGCCCACAGCCTCAACCACCGCCTGCAAGGAATGCTGCAGGACGAGGCCGGCAGCCCGCTCACTCCGGCGCGCATCGCCAGCCTGCGCGAGCATCTCGGGCGCGAGACCTCCTCGTGACAGCCGCGGCGGCGGCCGTGCCTGCCGCGGCCGCGGCGCGCGCCGCGCAACTGCGCGCCGAGCTGGCGCAGCACGACTACCGCTATTACGTCCTCGACGACCCGTCGGTGTCCGACGCCGAATACGACCGGCTGATGAGCGAGCTGCGCTCGCTCGAGGCCGCCCATCCGCAGCTGGTGACGGCCGACTCCCCGACACAGCGCGTGTCGGGTACCCCGAGCGCCGAGTTCCGCGAGGTGGTGCACCGTGTGCCGATGCTGTCGCTCGATAACGTGTTCAGCGAAAGCGATCTCGAAGGCTTCGACCGGCGCATTCACGAGCGCCTCGGACGGACCGGCGACCTCGACTACGTCGCGGAGCCGAAGCTCGATGGACTGGCGGTGACGGTCGTCTATAGCCACGGCCGGCTCGAGCAGGCGGCGACCCGCGGCGACGGCACGACCGGCGAGGACGTCACGGCGAACGTACGCACGATCCGCGCGGTTCCCCAGAGACTCATGGGCGGCGCGCCGCCGTTGCTCGAGGCGCGCGGCGAGGTGTTCATGCCGCTCAAGGGATTCGAGCGCATGAACGCCCAGGCGCGCGAGCGCGGTGAGAAAGTGTTCGTGAATCCGCGCAACGCCGCCGCCGGGAGCCTGCGCCAGCTCGATGCGCGCATCACGGCGACGCGCCCGCTGGCCGCGTTCTTCTACGGGCTCGGGGCCGTGGAGGGTGCCCCCATGCCGCCGAGCCAGAGCGAGCTGCTCGCGCTGCTGCGCAGGCTCGGCCTGCCGGTATCGCCGGATGTGCGCGCGGTGCGCGGGCTGGCCGGATGCCTGGCGTACTACCGCGAGATGGGCCAACGGCGCAGCTCGCTTCCGTACCAGATCGACGGCGTCGTCTACAAACTCGACCTGCGCGCCGACCAGGAGCGACTCGGCTTCGTGTCGCGCGCGCCGCGCTGGGCCATCGCCCACAAGTACCCGGCGGAGGAAGCGTTCGCGGTCGTCAGGCAGATCGAGTTCAACGTCGGGCGCACCGGTGCGCTGACGCCGATCGCACGGCTCACGCCGGTATTCGTCGGCGGCGTGACGGTGAGCAACGTGACGCTACACAACATCGACGAGGTGCATCGCAAGGACGTGCGCGTCGGCGACACGGTCATCGTGCGGCGTGCCGGCGATGTGATCCCGGAGCTGGTCAGCATCGTTCCCGAAAAGCGACCGATGAAACCCGGGCGACCGACCGAGCCGCAGTCGCCCGAGGTGCAGCTGCCGGCGACCTGTCCGGTGTGCGGCTCGCGGGTGCTGCGCGCCGAAGGGGAGGCGGTGGCGCGTTGCACCGGCGGCTTCACCTGCCGCGCGCAGCGCCAGGAGGCGCTCAGGCATTTCGCGAGCCGCCGCGCGCTCGACATCGAGGGCCTGGGCGACAAACTGGTCGAGCAGCTGGTCGAGCGCGACCTGGTGCGCTCGCCGGCCGATCTCTACGGCCTCACGGTCGCACAGCTCGCCGGGCTCGAGCGCATGGGGGAGAAGTCCGCGGCGAATCTCGTGGCCGCTATCGCTGCGAGCCGCGACACCACGCTCCCGCGGCTGCTGTATGGCCTAGGGGTCCCCGACGTGGGCGAGGCGACCGCGCTTTCGCTGGCGCGCCACTTCGGGTCGCTCGAGGCGTTGATGCAGGCGAGCGAGAGCGAGATCCAGCGGGTGCCGGATGTGGGCCCGGTGGTGGCGGCTGAGGTCGCGGTCTTTTTTGCCTCCGGGGATCATCGCCAGGTTATCAATGAGTTAAGAGATAAAGGTGTGAAGTGGCCTGACATGCCGCGGGCCGCCGAAGCGGCAGCTTCGGGATCGCTTGCCGGGCGCACCTTCGTCATCACGGGCACGCTCGTGGGGATGACGCGCGAACAGGCGAAGGAGGCGCTCGTGGCGCGCGGCGCAAAAGTCGCGGCGAGCGTATCGAAGAAAACCAACTACGTGGTGGCAGGAGCCGACGCCGGCTCGAAGCTCGCCAAGGCGCGTGAGCTCGGCGTGCCGCTGCTCGATGAGGCGCAGCTGCGCGCGCTGCTCGAGCAGGACGGCAATTAAAAAAAAGCGGGCCGCCCGAGCGGCCCGCTGCAGATGCCACGCGCTAGCGCGGAGCGTCAGTTCTTCGGCTGGTCAGCCGGCGCCGTGGGCGCCGCCGTCGCGGGTGCGGCCGCGGGCGCCGCCCCGCTCGCGCCCGGAGTCTGGTCGATCAGCTTCACGATCTGCGCGTTCTTCATGAGCTCGTCGGTGTAAGTCTTGAACTTCTTGGCCTCGACCACCTGGACCAGCCGCGGCTTGAGCTGCTCGAAGGTCGCGGGGGTGAGCGGGCGCGTCTCCACCAGCTCGATGATGTGCCAGCCGTACTGCGTCTGCACGGGCTTCTGGGTGTACTCGCCGGGCTTGAGCTTCACGAGCGCTGCGGAGAACTCCGGCGGCATGCGGTCGGCGCTGAGCCAGCCGAGATCGCCGCCTTGATTCTTCGAGGTGTCCATCGATTCGGCCTTGGCGAGGTCCTCGAACTTCTCGCCCTTCTGCAGCCGCTCGATGACCCTGTCGGCGAACGGCTCGGTGGCCACCAGGATGTGGCGCGGGTGGTACTCGAGCTTCGGGACTCTGTCGAGGAACGTCTGGTACTCCGCGCGCAGCTCCTCGTCGGTGGGCTTCTTGTCCTTGAGATAGTGATCGGACACCGCCTGCTGCAGCAGGTTGAGGCGCGACAGCTGCAACAGGTACACCGTGTCGCCGTTCTTGTCGAAGCCGTCCTTGACGGCCTGATCCGCAACCAGCTCGCCGCGGATCAGACGATCGAGCGCCTCGCCGCGCTGCTGGGCGGTCAGATCGGCGGAGGTCTTGCCGCTGACGTACTTGATGTAGAACTCGTAGAAGTCGCGGCTGATCGGCACGCCGTTCACCGTCGCCACCGGCGGGGAGGTGTCGCCGGGGGGAGCGGCGGCCTTGGGCTGGCAGGCACTCAAGGCCGCGAGCGTGAGGGCAAGGAGCAGGATGCGCGATGGATTCATACGTCGGGTTCCCGTTGGTTGCGAAAATCTTCCTCGGGCGCGCGCGCCACGATGTTGAGCGCGTGCACCGCGGTGCTCATCAGGGGCGCGACCGCGGCGTACACCAGGCGATGGCGCTCGAGCTGCGAGCGTCCACGAAAGGCATCCGACACCAGCGTCACGCGGAAGTGGCCGCCGCCGCGCGCCCCGGGGTGGCCCGCGTGCCGCGCGCTGTCGTCGACGATGTCGAGCGAGCGCGGCTTGAGCGAGCGCTCGAGCGCGGCGCGCAGCTGCGCGATGGTCGGCTCGTTCATGGCTGTGCGCGCCTTACGGGGCGGGCTCCGCAGGTGCCGCCTGCGCGTGCGCGCTCAGCCACAGCAGCTGCGTCACGAGGAACGCGAAGGTGAGCAGCGCGAGCCCGAACACCTTGAAATACACCCAGGCGCGCTCGCTCGCGTAGTAGGCGACCGCGAGGTTCGCGCCGCCGAGGGCCGCATAGAACGCCGCCGACCAGGCATTTACGCGCCGCCACAGGGCGCCGCTCACGCCGCGGCAGGACTCGAGCGCGGGAGCGAGGAAGCGCTCGGCGAGCGTGCGCTCCCCGATCCAGAAGCTCGCCACGAACGCCGCGCTCAACAGCCATAGGAAGAGTGTGGCCTTCCACTGGATGAAGATGCGATTGTGCAGCAGCAGCGTCGCGCCACCGAACACCAGCACCAGCACGGTCGACAGCGCGTGCAGCCGCGGGATGCGCCGCTGCCGCAGCCAATCGAAGGCCAGCAGCACGAGCATCGCGGCCATGAGCACCGCCGTGGCGGCGTACAGTCCGCGCACCGCGTAGGCGATGAAAAACGCAGCCAGCGGTGCCAATCCGGTGAGAGCCTGCATGCGAGGAGTTGGAAGCGCGAAGGTCCTGGAGCGGCAGCCCGCGGGGCGGGCGGGTGTACGCAGTAAAGGGCCGCGTATATTGTCACGCGTGGCGTCTGAGTTCCAGAAGCATGGCCGAATACCTCGAGCTCCACCCCGTCGATCCGCAGCCGCGCCTGATCCGCCGCGCCGCGGAGGTGTTGCGCGCCGGAGGCCTGATTGCCTACCCGACCGACTCCTGCTATGCGCTCGGCTGGCAACTCGGCGACAAGGGTCCGCTCGAGCGCGTACGGCGCATCCGCCAGGCGGACCGGCATCACCACTACACCTTGGTGTGCTCGAGCCTCGCCGAGGTCGGGCGCTTCGCGCGCATCGAGACCTGGCAGTTCCGCATGCTGCACGCCTGCCTGCCGGGCCCGTACACCTTCCTGCTGCACGCCAGGCGTGCGCTGCCGCGCCGCCTGCAGCACGAGCGCCGGCGCACCATCGGCGTGCGCATTCCGTCGCACCGGGTACCGAAGCTGCTGCTCGCCGAGCTCGGCGAGCCGTTCATGAGCTCGACGCTGCTCCTGGGCGGCGACTCCACGCCGCTCACCGAGGGGCGCGAGATCCAGGCGCGGCTCGAGCACGAGGTCGACGCCATTCTCGACGGTGGCGATTGCGGCATCGAGCCGACCACGGTGATCGACCTGTCGGTGACGCCGCCGGTGATCGTGCGCCGCGGCAAGGGCAGCCTCGGTCCGATCACGGGGCGTGCGCTATAATTCCCCGGTGCGCAACGGTGTGATCGTCACGTGAGTTCGCCCGCGCCGCCGCGGCGCGTCGTGTCCGGCATGCGGCCTACCGGCCGGCTGCACCTCGGCAACTACCACGGCGCGCTGCGCAACTGGGTCGAGCTGCAGTACCAGTACGAGTGCTTCTTCTTCGTCGCCGACTGGCACATGCTGACCACTGGCTACGACGACACGTCGCAGCTCCAGGAACACATCCGTGACGTGCTGATCGACTGGCTGGCCGCGGGGCTGAACCCCGGCGTGGCGACGCTGTTCGTGCAGTCGCACGTGCCCGAGCACGCCGAGCTGCACCTGCTGCTGTCGATGGTGACGCCGCTCGGCTGGCTCGAGCGCGTGCCGAGCTACAAGGACCAGCAGGAGCAGCTCAAGGAGAAGGATCTCGCGACCTACGGCTTTCTCGGCTACCCGCTGCTGCAGAGCGCCGACATCCTGATCTACCGGGCCGCCTACGTGCCGGTCGGAGAGGACCAGGTGGCGCACGTGGAGCTGACGCGCGAGACGGCGCGCCGCTTCAACCACCTCTACGGCAAGGAGCCCGATTTCGAGGCCAAGGCCGAGCGCGCCGTGAAGGGCCTGGGCGCGCGCAACGCCGCCAACTACCGCCAGCTGCGCCGCCGGTTCCAGGAGAGCGGCGACAAGGAGGCACTCGAGCGTGCGCAGGCGCTGGTACAGAGCAATAACCGAATCACGGTCGCCGACCGCGAGCGGCTGCTCGGATTCCTCGAGGGCACCGGCGTCAGCATCCTCGCTGAGCCGCAGGTGCTGCTGACTGCGACCCCGAAGGTGCCGGGCCTCGACGGCCGCAAGATGTCCAAGTCCTACGGCAACACGATCGGGCTGCGCGAGGAGCCCGACGCGGTGGTGCAGAAACTGCGCGCCATGAAGACCGATCCGGCGCGCGTGCGGCGCAACGATCCCGGCGATCCGGACAAGTGCCCGGTGTGGGATCTGCACAAGATTTATTCGGACGAGGCGACCCGCAACTGGGCGAGCGCCGGCTGTCGCAGCGCCGGCATCGGCTGCCTGGACTGCAAGCAGCCGGTGATCGACAAGATCGTCGAGGAGATCAACGGCATGCGGCGGCGCGCTCAGGAGTTCGAGGACAATCCCGAGCTGGTGCGCGGCATCGTGTCCGAGGGCGGCGAGAAAGCGCGCGAGGCGGCGCGCCAGACGCTCGATGACGTGCGCGGCGCGATGCACCTGCGGGCCGACTAACGCATGAAACCCAAGCCCGACCTGAAGATCGTAGTGTCGAACGCGCCGGCGGCGCCCGCGCCGCCCGCGAGCGCGCCCGAGCAGGTGGAGCTGCCGTTCGCGGTGATCAACGGCGAGCCGATCTCGCAGCTGCCGCACGATCTGTACATCCCGCCGCAGGCGCTCGAGGTGTTCCTCGAAGCCTTCGAAGGGCCGCTCGATCTGCTGCTGTACCTCATCCGCCGGCAGAACCTCGACATTCTCGACATCCCGCTGGCGGAGATCACCCGCCAGTACATACAGTACATCGAGCTCATGCAGGAACTGCAGCTCGAGCTCGCCGGCGAGTATCTGGTGATGGCCGCGACTCTCGCCGAGATCAAGTCGCGCATGCTGCTGCCGCGACCGAAGCCGGCCGGCGACGAGGCCGAGGACCCGCGCGCCGAGCTGGTGCGCCGGCTGCAGGAGTACGAGCGCTTCAAGCGCGCCGCCGAGAGCATCGACGCGCTGCCGCGCCTCGAGCGCGACGTGTGGCCGACGGCGGTGGAGTTGAAGGAGCGGCGCGTGGCGCGCACGCTGCCGCAGATCACGCTGCAGGAAATGCTGGTGGCCTTCAAGGACGTGGTGGCGCGCTCGGAGATGTTCGCCCACCATCACATCCAGCGCGAGCGGCTGTCGGTGGGCGAGCGCATGAGCGATATTCTCACCGCGCTGCGCGTCGGCGGCTTCGTCGAGTTCGCACAGCTGTTCCGGCCCGAGGAGGGACGCATGGGGGTGACGGTCACCTTCGTCGCGATTCTCGAGTTGATGCGCGAAGGATTGATCGAGATCGTGCAGGCCGAGGCCTACGCGCCGTTGCACGTGCGCGCCACCAGCCCGGAGCCGGCGCTGCACCTGGTGGTCGAGCGCAGCGCGGCGGACACACCGGCCGGTGCGCCGCCCACCGATGAGGAGCGCTCATGAACGACACCTACATCCGCAACGTCATCGAGGCGGCGCTGCTGGCCGCGGGCGCGCCGCTGCCGCTGGCGGAGCTGGCGAGGCTGTTCGACGAGGATGGCCGTCCGGCCACCCAGCAGCTGCAGGCGGCGCTCGCCGCGCTCGAGGCGGAGTATGCCGGCCGCGGCATCGAGCTCAAGCACACCGCCGGCGGCTTTTCCATCCAGGTGCGCCGCGAGCTGGCGGCGGAGATCTCGCGCCTGTGGCCGGAGCGCGCCACGCGCTACTCGCGCGCGCTGCTCGAGACGCTGGCGCTGATCGCGTACCGCCAGCCGATGACGCGCGCCGAGATCGAGGCGGTGCGCGGCGTTGCCGTCAATCCCAACATCATCCGCACGATGCTCGAGCGCAACTGGGTGCGGGTGGTCGGTCACCGCGATGTGCCCGGACACCCGGAGCTGCTGGCCACCACGCGGGAGTTCCTCGATTACTTCGGACTCAAGAGCCTGGATGAGCTGCCGCCGCTGGCGGAGCTCAAGGCCATCGGCGACCTCAACCTGCAGCTGATGCTCGCCGACAGCGCGCCCGCAGTGCCGGCGGGAGAAGCGGCCGCGGCCCCGGACCTGTCCGGGGGCAGCCTTGATCCCGGCGATGCCGACGACCCCGGCGAGGACGACGAGCTGTCGGCCGACGGCGCTGCCTCGCGCGAGCTGGTCGCCGGCCCGTTGCGCCTGGAGGACTGATGCGGCGTCGCTCGGCGCGCGGGCGCAGCGGCGCCGGACGCGCCGCGCCCGCGACGGGGTCGCGTGGCGCCGGCCCTGAGCGCGTGCAGAAGGTGCTGGCGCGCGCCGGGGTCGCCTCGCGGCGTGTGGCGGAGGCCTGGATTCGGGCCGGGCGCATCACCATCAACGGCGAGCCGGCCGTGCTCGGCGCGCGGGTCGGACCACGCGATCAACTTAAGCTCGACGGGCGCGCGATCCACGCGCGCGCGGCGCCGCGTGCGGCGCTCACGTTCCTCTGCCACCGCTCGCCGGGAACCCCGCTGACTGCATGCCTCGAGCGGCTGCCGCGGCGCGCCGGCCGGCGCTTCATCGCCGTGAGTCCCATGCCGGAGGTGGACGGGGGACTCGAGCTGGTCAGCTCCGACGGTGAGCTGGTCATGCGGTTGCAGCGCAGCGTCCACTCTTTGGCGTGCGCCTTCAGCGTGCGCGTGCGCGGCGCGCTGAGCGAGGCGCAGCTCGGCGGCATCCTCGGCGGCGAGCTCGACAGCGGCGTGCGTGTTGTGGTCGAGCGCTGCGAGAGCGCGGGGGGCGAAGCCGCCAATCGCTGGTACACTCTCGGCGTCCGCGGCGCGAGCGGCAAGGAAGTGCGGCAGCTGTTCGAGCGCCAGGGCGTGCTCGTCGGCCGCGTGCTGCGCACGCAGCTCGGGCCGCTCAGCCTCGAGCGCGCGCTCGCGCGGGGCCGGTCCCGCGAGTTGAGCGACGGGGAGTTGCGCGCCCTCGGCGCGCACGGCAAGGAGGCGGTTGATGAGGCAGGAGCAGGCTGAGCGCCCGGCGACCGACCCCGCGCTGGCGACGCGCTATCGGACGATCACGGTCGACGGTCTGAAGATCTTTTACCGTGAGGCGGGCCGGCCGGACGCGCCGGCGCTGCTGCTGCTGCACGGCTATCCGGCCTCATCGCGCATGTTCGAGCCGCTGTTCCAGCGGCTCGCCGGCGATTGCCGGCTGATCGCACCGGACTATCCCGGATTCGGCTACTCCGACGCGCCCGAGCGCGGGAGCTTCACCTACAGCTTCGATGCGCTGGCGCAGGCGATCCTCGGCTTCACGGACGCGCTCGGGCTGGCGCGCTACGACCTCTATCTGCAGGACTACGGTGGGCCGGTCGGGTTTCGCGCCGCGCTCGCGCGGCCCGAGCGCGTGCGCTCGCTCATCGTCCAGAACGCGGTGATGCACGAGGAGGGGCTGACGCCGCTGTGGGATCTGCGGCGGGCCTACTGGGCGGAGCGCCCGCAGCACGAGGCGCGGATTCGCGAGGGACTGTGCTCCGTGCCGGCGGGCATCGCGCGCCACGTGGGCAGCCGCCCCAACATCGAGAGCTTCAACCCCGACCTGTGGATGGATGAGATCGCGTTCCTGCGGCGTCCCGGCATGGACGCCATCCAGCTCGATCTCATCTATGACTATCAGTCGAACCTGCGTGCCTACCCCGAGTGGCAGGCGTACCTGCGCGAGTGGCGGCCGCCGCTGCTCATCCCCTGGGGCATCCACGACCCGATCTTCTCTACCCAGGGCGCGCAGGCCATGCGGCGCGAGCAGCCGGCCGCCGAGGTCTATCTGCTGGACGCCGGACACTTCGCGATCGACGACTGCGCCGACGACATCGCAGGCTACGTGCGCGCCTTCCTGCGCTCGCTCTGCCTCTAGCGGCTCAACCCTGAGCGTCGAACGCCTGGCCCGTGACGCCGTGGCTCGCCGGACCGAGCAGCGCAACATAGGGACCTGTGAGCGCCTCCGGCAGCGGCAGCGTGTCGGGATTCTCGGCCGGGTAGGCCTGGAGGCGCATGGCGGTGCGCGCGCGTCCGGGATTGAGGGTGTTGACTCGCACCGCGCTGGTGTTCTCGAGCTCCGCCGCCAGCACCTGTGACAGTCCCTCGAGCGCGAACTTCGACACCGCGTACGCGCCCCAGTACGCGCGCCCCTGGCGGCCGACCGCGCTCGCGGTGAACACCAGGGCGGCGTCGGCGGATTTCTTCAGCGCCGGCAGCAGCACCTGGGTGAGCGCGAACGCCGCGGTGAGGTTCACGTGCAGCACCCGACACCAGGTCGGCACGTCGTAGTGCTCGATCGGGGTCAGCGTCCCGAGTATCCCGGCGTTGTGCAGCAGGCCGTCGAGGCGGTCGTAGCGCTCGAGCACGGCGGCGGCGAGCTGGTCATAGTCGGAGGCGAGTGCGCTCTCCAGGTCGAGCGGCGCGATGCTCGCTTGCGGCGCGCCGCAGGCGGCGATCTCGGCGTGCACCGCCTCCAGCTTCGAGACGCTCCGGCCGATGAGGATCACATCCGCACCGTGCTGCGCGCAGGCGAGGGCGACCGCGCGGCCGAGTCCCGCACCTGCGCCGGTGATGGCGATCACGCGGCCGGCAAGCTCGTCGGGGGCGGCGCGGTGAGCGCGGGGGTCGAAAGGTGGATTGCTCACGGATGGTCTTTCATTTCTATCCGGGATTCAGCTCGGGGTTGGCCGCCCGGCGTCGGCGCGCCGCGCGGCACGCCACGCGCGCCAGGCATCGAGCGGCGCCCGATCCTCGCCCGAGGCGAGGGCGCCGGGCAAGCGGCGTTCGGCGCGGTGCGACCCGGCCGCGGCGAGTGCGGTCCACACGAGCAGCGCCCGAAGCGGCGGCCGCTCGGCAGGAGCGAGCGCGCCGGCTGCAGCGGCGAGCGCGATTCGCAGCTCCCGGTGGCGCTGCGCGATGCGCTCGCTGAGCGGCGTGGGCCAGGGAGGGCGCGCCAGCTGTGCCGGAGTTGCGCCGGCTGCGCTCAACTCATCGAGGGGAAACCGCAGCCGCCCGGCGCCGGCCTCGGGGGCCAGCCGGCACAGGAGCTCCGTCTCGCGCAGCGCCGCCCCGAGCGCCCGACCGATCTGCGGCGCGACGGCGGGCGCGGCGCAGCGCGCGATCGGCAGCACGATCGCCTCGGCCCAACGCTCGCAGTAGGCGCTGAGCTCGTGGCGGGTCTCGAAGGTCGCCGCGGCAAGATCCCAGGTCGCAGTGTCGACCAGGCCGCCAACACCCCCGAGCGCGGTCCGGTCCGCACCGTGGAAGGCGGCGAGCAGCTCGCGGGTTAACGGATGCGCCGGATGTCCGGCGGCACAGCGCGCGCATTCCTCGCGCCAGAAGGCGAGGCGCGCATGCGCGACCTGGTGATCAAGGCCGCGCCGCAGGCTGGTGGCGATCTGCGCCTCGATGTTGAGCAGCGCCGCGAGCACCTCGCGCTGCGCGGGCGGGCAATAGAGCTGTGCGAACGCGCGCGTCGCGGCAGGCGCCGGCGTGGGGCGCATCACTCGCGGCGCATGTCACGCAGCGGTGCGGCCTCGCCGGCCGGCGGCGGCGCAGGCGCTGCCCCCGGCTCTTCCGCCCCGAGCGGGGCGCCGGGGTTGCGCACCAGCTGGCTCACGGGCCCGAGCTCCGGGAGCGGTGCGTCGGAGGTCACCCCGAGCTCCGGGAAGCGCCGCGCCTGTGGCAGTACCTGACGCTCGAGCGAGCCGGTTGCGGCGTTGTAGGCCTCGACCGCCTGGGTGAGGCGGTGGCCCATCCTGCCCAGGTGACCGGTGAAATTACCGAGCCGCCGGTAGAGCTCCTGTCCGAGGTCGCGGATCAACTGGGCGTTATGTGCCACCGCGGCCTGGCGCCAGCCATACGCCACGGTCTTCAGCAGCGCGATCAGCGTCGAGGGGGTCGCGATGATCACGCTCTGGCCGAGAGCGCTGTCCATGAGCCCCGGCCGCTCGGCGAGCGCCGCCGACAGGAACTGGTCTCCGGGCAGGAACAGCACCGCGAATTCCGGGCTGCGCTCGAACTGCGTCCAGTAGCTCTTGGCCGCCAGCTCGCGCATGCGGGTCTCGACCTGCTGTGCGTGCCGGCGCAGCGCCTGGCCGCGTTCCTCTTCGGTCGGCGCCTCGAGCGCCGTGAGGTAGGCATCGAGCGGCGTCTTGGCGTCGATCACCAGGTCGCGCGCGTCGGGCATGTGCACCACCAGGTCCGGCCGCAGTGCGCCTGCCTCGCCCACCAGGTGCAGCTGCTCGGTGAAGTCGCAGTGCTCGGCGAGGCCCGCGAGCTCCACCAGGCGTCTGAGCGTCAGCTCGCCCCAGCGGCCACGCACCTCGGGACGGCGCAGCGCGGTCACCAGATTGCGTGTCTCGCGTTGCAGCTGCACCTGGCTGCCGCTGAGCGCCTCGATCTGAGTACGCAGCGTCGCAAACGCCTCGCGTCGCTCGCCCTCGAGTGCCTGCACCTGCTGCTCGGTGCGCGCGAGCGCCGCGCGCAGCGGTTCCACCAGCTGCGCGATCGCCGCTTCGCGCTCCTTGAGGGCGCTGTGCGCGATCACCTGGTCGCGACCGAGGGACTCGCGCGCCAGACGCAGGAACAGCTCGCTGTTCGTGCGCAGCGTTTCCCCGGCGAGCGAGTCGAACGCCGCACGCAGCCGCGTCTCGGACTGCTCGAGCAACTGCACCCGGTCCGCGTCCTGCAGCGCGCTCGCCTCCAGCCGTGTGCGCGCCTCGACCAGCTCGATCCGCAGCGCCTCGATGCGCCGCATCGCGCGCAGCTGGGTCAGCAGCGCGCCGAGCACCAGGCCCGCGAGCAGCGCCGCGGCGGCGACCAGCACGATGAGCGCGCTGCTCACGGCGGGGCGGGGCGCTGGAAGTGGGCCAGATAGTTGACGTCCACGCCGCTGCCGAGGCTCGCCGTTCCCGTAAAGGGGTTGAGCTCGATGCCCGCGGTGCCGGCGAGGTCGAGTCCCGCAGCGCGCCCCCAGCGCGCCAGCTCGGACGGGGTGATCAGCCGCTCATACTCGTGGGTGCCGCGCGGAATCAGCCCGAGGAGATACTCGGCGGCGACGATCGCCAGCAGGAAGGACTTGAGGTTGCGGTTGAGAGTCGAGACGAACACCGCCCCCCCGGGACGCACCAGCCGCGCGAGCGTCACCACGGTGGCCGCGGGCGCCGGGACGTGCTCGAGCATCTCCATGCAGGTGACGACGTCGTAGCCGCCCGGCGCCTCTTGCGCGAGCGCTTCCGCGCCGCTGACTCGATACTCGATGGTGAGAGCGGATTCGCCGGCGTGCAGCCGTGCGGCCTCGATCATGCCGGGCGCGAGGTCGATGCCGGTCACGCGCGCTCCGGCGCGCGCCAGACTCTCCGCCAGCAGCCCGCCGCCGCAGCCGACGTCGAGCACGCGCTGACCCGTGAGCGGCGCGCGCGCGGCGATGAAGGCGGTGCGCACCGGGTTGAGCAGATGCAGCGGTCGGAACTCGCCGTGCGGGTCCCAGAAGCGCGCGGCGAGCTGGTCGAACTTGCGTAATTCGACCTGATCGACATTGGTAGATGCTGTTGGGCTTGCGGACATGGGGTCGATTCAGCGCACGTTCAGTAGTTCAGCGCACGTTCAGTGCAGCGGCGTCAGGGTCGAAGCCTGAAGAGTACCGCAATCAATCGGCCAAGGAGGTGCCTCATGCGCGGCAGAGTTCCTGGAATGCGCAATAGATTTATCGGCGGCGTTTTTGCGATGCTGCTCACCGTGGCGCTGTCACCGGCGGCGTTCGCGCAAGTGGTGATCGGCGTATCGGTCAACACCGCGCCGCCACCGCTCCCGGTCTACGCACAGCCCGCCTGTCCCGGCGTCGGCTATATGTGGGCGCCCGGCTACTGGGCCCGGGATGACAGTGCCGCCGATTACTACTGGGTTCCGGGAACCTGGGTGATGGCGCCGCAGCCCGGCCTCCTATGGACCCCCGGCTGGTGGGGCTGGGGCGGCGGGGTATACGCCTGGCACGCCGGCTACTGGGGCCCGCAAGTGGGCTTCTACGGCGGCGTCAACTACGGCTTCGGCTACTCCGGCAACGGCTACGGCGGCGGCTACTGGCGCGGCAACCAGTTCTATTACAACCGCAGCGTCAACAACGTCACCAACATTACCAACGTCACCAACATCTACAACTCGCCTCCGCCGGGTGGCGGCGACAGTCACGTAAGCTTCAACGGCGGCCAGGGTGGCGTGCGGGCCCAGCCCACGGCGGCGCAGCGTCAGTACGCGCAGGCGCATCACGTTGGCCCGACCGCGGCGCAGACCCAACAGGAGCGGGCGGCTGCCGGCAACCAGCAGCTGCGTGCTTCGGTGAACCACGGCAAGCCGGAGGTTGCAGCGACCGCACGACCCGGAGAGTTCTCCGGAAAAGACGTGGTTGCCGCAGTTGCCGCAGGCGGCGCGGTGCACGCAACGGCGCACGCGGCGGCGGCGCACGCCGCAGCGCGGCCGGCTGCGCGCCAGCAGCAGGAGCACCAGCAGCAGGAGCAGCAGCGGGTCGCGCAGGAGCGCAGCGCGCAGGCCGACCGACAGCATGCCGAGGAGCAGCGCAACGCCCAGGCCCAGGCCGAGCGGCAGCACGCCGAGCAGCAGTCCTCTCGCATCCGCGAGGCGCAGGCAGCACCTGGCGAGCGGCCGCAGGCGCCGCAGCATGGCCAGGCGCCGCAGCACGGCAAGGCGGAGCAAGCGCCGCCAGCGCCCAAACGCCCGGAGAGTCATCCCCAGGGCTGAGTCTCGCGAGGGTGGGTACAGCCGCCGCGGGGCGTAACCCCGCGGCGGCCCCCGGGGGCGAACCGCCGCCGTCATGGAATGGCTTCGAGTGACCGCAACCACAACTGCACCGCCGCGTCGATGCGCCGGCGGTCGTGCGTTGCGCAGTAATCCAGCATGAAGCCGCGGAACCCCGCGAGCACCACCGTGGCATAGGACCGCGCGGCCGCGGGCGCGGCGCCCGCAGCAATGCGCGGTGCGGCGAGGAACTCGAGCCAGTCCTCGATCGCATCGTGCAGGAAGCCGGCAAAGCGCTTCGGCTCCTGCAGCCCCATCGAATATGCCTGGAAGAACAGCCGCAACAGCGGCTCGGTTTGCGGTGCGGCGAGCTGCCGCCACACCGCGCGGCACACCTCGATCGGATCCTGGGCGCCCGCCTGCTTCATGCGTGCGAAGGCGGCGCGCTGGCGCTCGCGCAGCCGCTTGAGTGAGCGTGCCACCAGCTGTTCCTTCGAGCCGAAGTAGTAGAGGAGCACCCGCGGGCTCGAGCCGACCGCCTTCGCCAGTGGCCGCAGCGAGACGTCCGCGACACCGTGAGTCGTCAGGTACTCGACGATGGAGTCCAGCAGGACCTCGGGGCGCTTGGGATTCGCGGTGCGGGCCATCGGCGTGCGCCCATGATACTTGAAACGGTCGGTTCAAGTATTGTAGGCTCAGCCCACGCACCTGGAGAGGCCTCGCGGAAATCCCATGAGACGTGTCGCGCTCATCGTCGTCGAGGTGCTGCTCGCCGTCGCGGCGCTGGTGGCCGGCCTCATCGCCTTCGGCACGCGCCCGGCCCCGCCGCTGAGCCCCGCGGCCGTCGCGGCTTTCAAGGGCGTCGACTTCACGACACTTCCGCCGATGGAGCACTACAACGCGCGCGATGGCGCGCAGCTCGGCTACCGCCGCTACGGCCTGCCCGCCGGCGCGGTCGCCACACGCGTGATCGTCCTCCTCCACGGCGCCAGCGACAGCGGCCCGACGATGCATCCGCTGGCCGAATCGCTGCGCGCAGCGGGCCTGGTGGTCTACGTGCCGGAGCTGCGGGGCCACGGCGACAGCGAGCCGTCGGGCGACATCCGCTACGTCGGGCAGCTCGAGGACGACCTGGTTGACTTCGCGGCAATGCTGCGCCGGCGCGAGGGCAGTGAGCCGTTGCGCCTCGCAGGCTTCTCCGCGGGCGGTGGGCTGGCGCTGCGCTTTGCCGGCGGTCCGTACGCGCAGCTCTTTTCGGGCTACCTGCTGCTATCGCCCGGGCTCGCCTACCAAGGGCCCATGGTGCGCCCGGCGGGCGAGGCCGCCTCCAGCGTGCGCAATTTCGCCGTTCCATACATGCCGCGGCTCATCGGCCTGTCGCTCGCCGACGCCGTCGGCGTCCATGCCTTCGACGGCCTGCCGGTCGTCGCCTTCGCAGTCCCCGCGCACTCGAAAACCTTCACGCGCACCTACTCGCTGCGTATGGCGAGCGGCCTCACGCCCGCGGACTACCGCCAGGCCATCGCCGCCGTCAAGGTGCCGACCACCGTGATCATCGGCGACGCCGACGAATTCAGCATCGCCTCCGAGGTCGCGCGCGCTTTTCACGCGAGCCACCCGGAAATCCCTGTGATCATCCTCCCGGGCGCACGGCATCTGGACCTCGTCACTCAGCCCGCGGCGCTCGTCGCGATCCGTCAGTGGGCGATGCAGTAGGGGACCCAAGCGGCGTTCGGCCTCTGTCGGACCTGAGCGCCCGCCGCGCACTTGACGCGGGTTGCGGCGGCCCGCCGTGTTAAACTTCCGCCTTTATTTGCAGCCCTTTGCGGCTCCATTAAATGGCCGAAATCGCCCGCGAAATTCTGCCGGTCACCCTCGAAGGGGAGATGCGGCAATCCTATCTCGACTATGCGATGAGCGTGATCGTCGGGCGTGCGCTGCCCGACGTGCGCGACGGACTCAAGCCCGTGCACCGGCGCGTGCTGCACGCGATGCGCGAGCTCGGCAACGACTGGAACAAGGCCTATAAGAAGTCCGCGCGCGTGGTCGGCGACGTGATCGGCAAGTACCACCCGCACGGCGAGAGCGCGGTCTACGACACCATCGTGCGCATGGCGCAGCCGTTCTCCATGCGCTATCTGCTGGTCGACGGCCAGGGCAACTTCGGCTCGGTGGACGGCGATCCGCCGGCCGCCATGCGCTACACCGAGGTGCGCATGACGCGCATCACGCACGAGCTGCTCGCCGACATCGACAAGGACACGGTCGATTTCACCCCCAATTACGACGAGACCGAGAGCGAGCCGTCGGTGCTGCCGACGCGCGTTCCGAACCTGCTGGTGAACGGCCAGACCGGCATCGCGGTCGGCATGGCCACTAATATTCCGCCGCACAACCTCACCGAGACCATCGACGCCTGCGTGGCGCTGCTCGACGATCCGGCGCTGCCGCTCGCGGCCCTCATGCAGCACATGCCCGGGCCGGACTTCCCGACCGGCGGCATCATCAACGGCGCGCAGGAGATCGCCACCGCCTATCGCACCGGCCGCGGCCGCCTCTCGGTGCGCGCGCGTGTGGTCATCGAGGACGTCGGCCGCGGCGACCGCCAGGCGATCGTGGTGACCGAGCTCCCCTTCCAGGTCAACAAGGCGCGCCTCATCGAGCGCATCGCCGAGCTGGTGCGCGAGAAGCTCATCGACGGCATCGCCGGCGACGGCCTGCGCGATGAGTCCGACAAGGACGGCATGCGCCTCGTCATCGAGCTCAAGCGCGGCGAGGTGACCGAGATCGTCCTCAACAACCTCTACGCCCAGACGCCGATGGAGTCGGTGTTCGGCATCAACATGGTGGCGCTGCAGGACGGGCAGCCGAAGCTGATGTCGCTGAAGGAGATGCTCGAGGCCTTCATCCGCCATCGGCGCGAGGTGGTCACCCGCCGTACCATCTACGATCTCGCCAAGGCGCGCGAGCGCGCCCACATCCTCGAGGGGCTCGCGGTCGCGCTCGCCAACATCGACGCGGTGATCGCCCTCATCAAGGGCGCGAGCTCCCCGCCCGAGGCGCGCGCGCAGCTGGTGGCGCGCGCCTGGCCGCCGGGGCTGGTGACGGAGCTGCTGGAGCGCGCCGGGGCGATCTCCACCCGGCCGCGGGGACTGGCTGCGGAATTCGGCCTGAACGGCGGCGGCTACCGCCTGTCGGAGGCGCAGGCGCAGGCGATTCTCGACATGCGCCTGCAGCGCCTCACCGGGCTCGAGCGCGACAAGATCATCGCCGAGTACCGCGAGCTGCTCGACAACATCCGCAACCTGAGCGACGTGCTGGCGCGCCCCGAGCGGTTGACGCAGGTGGTGCGCGGCGAGCTGCTCGAGATCCGCGCCGCCTACGGCGATGCGCGCCGTACCGAGATCAACCGCGATCATCTCAACCTCACCACCGAGGACCTGATCGAGCCGCAGGACGTGGTGGTGACGCTGTCGCACGCCGGCTACGCCAAGAGCCAGCCGCTCACCGAGTACCAGACGCAGCGCCGCGGCGGGCGCGGCAAGACCGCAACCGCGGTCAAGGACGAGGACTTCGTCGAGAAGCTGTTCGTCGCCCACACGCACGACACGGTGCTGTGCTTCTCCAACCGCGGCAAGGTGTACTGGCTCAAGGTCTACGAGCTGCCGCAGGCCGGGCGCGGCGCGCGCGGCAAGCCGATGGTGAACCTGCTGCCGCTGGAGGAGGGCGAGAAGATCAACGCGCTGCTGCCGGTGAAGCACTACGACGAGCAGCATTTCGTCTTCATGGCGACGCGCGCCGGCACGGTGAAGAAGACGCCGCTGGCGTCCTTCTCCCGGCCGCGCTCCACCGGCATCATCGGCGTCGACCTGCACGACAACGACCAGCTGGTGGGCGTGGCGCTCACCGACGGCGACCGCGAGATCATGCTGGTATCGAGCGGCGGCAAGGCGATCCGCTTCCACGAGCACGAGGTACGCCACATGGGGCGCGAGGCGGCCGGCGTGCGCGGCATCCGCCTCAGCTCCGGACAGGAGCTGATCGCGCTCATCGTGATCGGCGAAGGTCCGGTGCTGACCGCCTCCGCCGCCGGCTACGGCAAGCTGACACCGCTCGCGGAGTTTCCCCCACACGGTCGCGGCGGCCAGGGCGTGATCGCGCTGCAGACCTCGGATCGCAACGGCGACACCGTGGCAGCGCTGCAGGTCGTGCCGGGCCAGGAAATCATGCTGATCAGCTCGAGCGGCACGCTGGTGCGCACCACGGTGGACGAGATCTCGGTGCAAGGGCGCAACACGCAGGGCGTGCGCCTGATCCGTCTCGGCGAAGGCGAGCGCCTGGTCGGCATCGAGCGCGTCGAGAGCCTGGACGGGGGCGAGGAGGACGGCGCGGCCGGCCCGGACGCGGATGCGGGTGCCATCGAGCCCGTGGCCGAAACCTGACTGCTCGCTCGCCAACTGCTCGTGCGCGTATTCAACTTCGCTGCGGGGCCCGCCACCCTGCCCCTGGAGGTCCTCGAGCAGGTCCGGGCCGAGCTGTCCGACTGGCAGTCCTCAGGCATGTCGGTGCTGGAAGTGAGCCACCGCGGCAAGCCCTTCATGGCGGTGGCCGAGGAGGCAGAGCGGCTGCTGCGCGAGCTGCTCGCGGTGCCGGCCGCTTACCGGGTGCTGTTCCTGCAGGGCGGCGCCACCGGGCAGTTCGCCGCAGTGCCGCTCAACCTCGCGCGCGCCGACTCGAGCGTCGACTACGTGAATACCGGCCTGTGGTCGCAGCGCGCGATCGAGGAGGCGCGGCGCCTGGTCGCGACGGTGCGCGTGGCCGCGGACGAGGCGGCATCGGGCTACACGACGGTGCCCGAGCGGCAGGCGCTGCGCCCGAGCCCGCAGGCCGCCTACCTGCACTACACGCCCAACGAGACCATCGGCGGCGTGGAGTTTCCGTACGTGCCCGACACCGGCGACGTGCCGCTCATCGCCGACATGTCCTCCACGCTGCTGTCGCGCCCGATAGAGGTGGCGAAGTTCGGCCTGATCTACGCCGGCGCGCAGAAGAACATCGGGCCGGCGGGGCTGGTCGTCGTCATCGTGCGCGAGGACCTGATCGGCCGGGCGCGTCCCGGCGTGCCGTCGGTGTGGGACTACCGCGCGATGGCGCAGGAGCACTCCATGCGCAACACGCCGCCGACCTTCGCCTGGTACGTCGCGGGACTGGTGTTCCGCTGGATTCGCGCCCAGGGCGGCCTTGGCGCGATGGCCGAGCGCAATCGCGCCAAGGCGCAGCTCCTCTACCGCACGATCGACGACTCGGGGTTCTACGTGAACCGGGTCGCTCCCGCATGCCGCTCGTGGATGAACGTGCCGTTCTCGCTGCCGCGGCCGGAGCTGGAGGCAGCGTTTCTCGCCGAGGCGCACGCGGCCGGGCTCACCAACCTCGCCGGCCACCGCGCGGTGGGCGGCATGCGCGCGAGCCTCTACAACGCCATGCCGCCCGAAGGCGTCGCAGCGCTGGCAGGCTTCATGCGCGACTTCCAGCGCCGCCACGGCTGACGGCGGCCCACCTCCCATGAGGCGCAAACCCAACACCGGGAAAGCCGCCGCGCCGCGGCGGCGCACGCCGGCCGCCCCGCGCCCCGCACTCGAGCAAGTGCGCTCGCGCATCGACCGGGTGGACGAGCAGATCCACGCACTGATCAGCGAGCGCGCGCGGCTCGCGCAGCAGGTCGGGATCTCGAAGGGCCCGGCCGGACGCACGGTCGACTTCTACCGCCCGGAGCGCGAGGCGCAGGTGCTGCGCCGGGCGCTGGCGCGCAACGCCGGACCGCTGCGCAACGAGGAGGTGCTGCGGCTGTTCCGCGAGATCATGTCGGCGTGTCTCGCGCAGCAGGAACCGCTCAAGGTCGCGTTCCTCGGCCCCGAGGGCACCTTCACCCAGACCGCGGTGCTCACCCACTTCGGGCATTCGGTGCGCGGCCTGCCGCTCGGCTCCATCGACGAGGTGTTCCACGAAGTCGAGGCGGCGAGCGCGGACTTCGGCGTGGTGCCGATCGAGAATTCCACCGAAGGCACGGTCAACCACACTCTCGACCGTTTCCTCAGCTCGCCGCTCAAGATCTGCGGCGAGGTGGAGCTGCGCGTTCGCCATCACCTGATGGGCACGATGTCGTCGCTGTCGCGCATCGTGCGGGTGTGCTCGCATCCGCAGTCGCTCGCCCAGTGCCGCGCCTGGCTCGAGGAGCATCTGCAGGGCGTCGAGCAGGTGCCGGCGTCGAGCAACGCGGAAGGGGCGCGGCGCGCCCGCGACGAGCGCGGCAGCGCTGCCATCGCCGGCGAGACCGCCGCCGAGGTCTACGGCCTCAAGGTGCTGGCGGCCGGCATCGAGGACCAGGCGGACAACACCACGCGTTTCCTGGTGCTCGGCCGCAAGCTCTTCAGCCCGAGCGGCCAGGATCGGACAACGCTGCTGATGTCGGTGGGGCATACCGATGCGCCCGGGGCACTCTACCGGCTGCTCGCGCCGCTGGCGCGCCACCGCGTGAGCCTGACGCGCATCGAGTCGCGGCCGTCGCGACGGCGCAAGTGGGACTACGTGTTCTTCATCGATCTCGAGGGCCACGCGCACGAGCCGCATGTCGCGCGGGCGCTCGCGGCGCTGAAGAAGCGCGCATCGCTGTTCCGCGTGCTGGGCTCCTATCCGCGGGCGGTGCTGTGAACGGCTACCGGGTGGCCGCCGGCGGTCGCGTCGGCGGCACGCTCACCGTTCCGGGCGACAAGTCGATCTCACATCGCGCGCTGATGCTGGGCGCGCTGGCGCGCGGCGTCACCCGCATCACCGGCTTCCTGGCGGGCGCCGACTGCCTCGCCACGGCGGGCGCGCTCGCCGCCCTCGGCGCGCGCATCGAGCGCCCGCAGGAGACGACCGTGCTGGTTCACGGCGCGGGCGCCGGCGGACTCACCGCGCCCGGCGCGCCGCTCGACCTCGGCAACTCCGGCACGGCCATGCGGTTGATGATGGGGCTGCTCGCTCCACAGCCCTTCAATTCCACGCTGGTCGGCGACGCCTCGCTCATGCGCCGGCCGATGCAGCGTGTGGCGGAGCCGCTCGCCATGATGGGCGCCCAGATCCGCACCCACGAGGGCCGCCCGCCGGTGGAGATCCAGGGCACGCCGCAGCTGCGCGCGATCCACTACAGCCTGCCGGTGGCGAGCGCCCAGGTGAAATCCGCGGTGCTGCTCGCCGGGCTCACCGCGGCGGGCGAGACTCGCATCACCGAAAGCGCGCCGTCGCGCGATCACACCGAGCGCATGCTGGCCACCTTCGGCGTGCGGCTCAATCACACCGGCCGCACGCTCGCGATGGCGGGCGGCCAGCCGCTGACCGCGACCGCAGTCGACGTGCCGGCGGATTTCTCCTCGGCGGCGTTTTTCCTGGTCGCCGGATGCCTCGCCGCCCCTGCCGGGCTCATGCTCACCAACATCGGCGTCAATCCGACGCGCGTAGGGCTGCTCGACCTGCTGCGGCGCATGGGCGCGGACATCCGCGTACACCCGCGCCCGCGGCTGGCCGGCGCCGAGCCGGTCGCCGACATCGAGGTTCGCCAGAGCTCCCTCACCGGCATCACGGTCTCTGAGGCGGAGGTGCCGCTCGCGATCGACGAGTTCCCGGTGTTCTTCATCGCCGCGGCCTGCGCTCGCGGCGAGACGCTGGTGCGCGGCGCGCTCGAGCTGCGCGTGAAGGAGAGCGACCGGCTGGCGGTCATGGCCGCGGGGCTCGGCATTCTCGGGGTCGAGCACCGCCTGCTCCCCGACGGCCTGTGGATCCGCGGCGCGGAGGCGCTCGCCGGCGGGCGCATCGCCAGCGGCGGCGACCACCGCATCGCCATGGCATTCGCCGTGGCGGCGCTGCGCGCCCGCGCCCCGATCGAGATCGAGGACGTGGCCAACGTCGCCACCTCGTTCCCGGGCTTCGAGCGCACGGCGAGCACGGCCGGCTTGGGTCTGGAGCCGCTGTGACGCACACTGACTGAAGGATGCCTCCCGACTGTCCCATCGTGACCATCGACGGCCCGAGCGGCTCGGGCAAGGGGACCATCAGCCGCGCGATCGCACGCCACTCGGGCTGGCACCTGCTCGACAGCGGTGCGCTGTACCGCCTGGTAGCGCTCGCCGGCCTCGACGCCGGGCTCGCGCCCGATGACGTGGCGCGCCATGCCCTGCTCGCCCGCGACATGGCGGCGAGCTTCGCGGTGGCGCGCGATGGCAGCGAGCGGGTGCACCTCGGCGGGCGGGATGTCACCGACGACATCCGCTCCGAGGAGGCGGGGCAGGGGGCCTCGCGCGTGGCGGCCTGGCCGGCGGTGCGCGCGGCGCTCCTCGAGCGCCAGCGGGCCTTCGCCAGGCCCCCGGGACTGGTCGCCGACGGGCGGGATATGGGCACGGTCGTCTTCCCGGAGGCGGACCTGAAGATCTTCCTGACCGCCACGCCCGAGGAGCGGGCTCTGCGACGTTATAAGCAGTTGAAAGACAAGGGTTCTGGTGTTAGCCTTCCCGCCCTTTCGCGCGAGATAGCGGAGCGGGACCTGAGGGACCAGACCCGTGTAGTCTCCCCCCTGAAGCCCGCGTCCGATGCCTGCGTGATCGACTCGAGCCGACTGTCGGTCGAGGCGGTGGTGGGTCGGGTGCTGGAACTGGGGGCCGCCCGCCGCCTGTGGTCATGAAGGCCGCTCGCTACGCCAAGCGCACGGAAGGTGATGGATTGAATTGATAGGAGGCTGGCACGCGCCGGAATGCCTGTGCCCGTCAGTTGTTACCCCGGGTTGCAAGGGAACCGAAGACCCGGTTTTTGACGCGCGCCGCGCACGGCGCATTGTGAAGGTATGACAGAAAGTTTTGCCCAGCTCTTCGAGCAGAGTCTTGCCAATCAGCGCATCCGCCCGGGAATGATCCTCACCGGGCTGGTGGTAGATGTCACCAGCGACGTGGTCATCGTCAACGTCGGACTCAAATCCGAGGCCGTCATTCCGCTCGAGCAGTTCAAGAACGAGCGCGGTGAGATCGAGGTCAAGCCCGGCGAACAGGTTGAGGTGGCGCTCGACTCCGTCGAGGACGGTACCGGCGAGACCCGGCTGTCGCGCGAGAAGGCCAAGCGCGCCCGCACCTGGACCCGCCTCGAGGAGGCGTTCAACAAGTCCGAGATCGTGACCGGCGTCATCACCGGGCGCGTCAAGGGCGGTTTCACCGTCGAGATCGAGAACGTGCGCGCCTTCTTGCCCGGCTCGCTGGTGGATGTGCGCCCGGTGCGCGACACCTCTTACCTCGAAGGCAAGCCGCTCGAGTTCAAAGTCATCAAGCTCGACCAGAAGCGCAATAACGTCGTGGTGTCGCGCCGCGCCGTGGTCGAGCAGGAATTCTCCGCCGAGCGCTCCGCGCTGATGGACAACCTGCAGGAGGGCGCGGTGGTGCGCGGTACGGTGAAGAATCTCACCGATTACGGCGCGTTCGTCGATCTCGGCGGCATCGACGGCCTGCTGCACATCACCGACATGGCGTGGAAGCGCGTCAAGCACCCGTCCGAGATCGTCAAGGTGGGCGATGAGCTGGAGGTGCGCATTCTCAAGTTCGACCGCGAGCGCTCGCGCGTCAGCCTGGGGCTCAAGCAGCTCGGCGCCGACCCGTGGGAGAACATCGCGCGGCGTTATCCGCCCGGCACCCGCGTGTTCGGCAAGGTCACCAACATCGCTGACTACGGCGCGTTCGTCGAGATCGAGGACGGCGTCGAGGGCCTGGTGCACGTGTCGGAGATGGACTGGACCAACAAGAACGTCAACCCCGCCAAGGTGGTGCACACCGGGCAGGAGGTCGAGGTCATGGTGCTCGACGTCGACGAGGAGCGGCGCCGCATCTCCCTCGGCTTGAAGCAGTGCCAGGCCAACCCGTGGAAGGAGTTCGCCGAGAACTACAACCGCGGCGACAAGGTCGCCGGGCAGATCAAGTCGATCACCGACTTCGGAATCTTCATAGGTTTGCCGGGCAACATCGACGGCCTGGTGCACCTGTCGGACATCTCCTGGGACCAGCCGGGCGAAGAGGCGGTGCGCAACTACCAGAAGGCCCAGCAGCTGGAAGCCATGGTGCTGTCGATCGACCCGGAGCGCGAGCGCATATCGCTCGGCATCAAGCAGCTCGCCAAGGACCCGTTCTCGGCCTACATCGCCGACAACCCCAAGGGCACGATCGTCAAGGGCGTGGTGAAGGAAGTGGACGCGCGCGGCGCGGTCATCGATCTCGGCAACGGCATCGATGGACAGCTGCGCGCTTCCGAGCTCGGCCGCGACCGCGTCGAGGACGCGCGAGCGGTGCTCAAGGTGGGCGAGCCGATCGAGGCGAAGTTCACCGGCGTCGACCGCAAGTCGCGCACCATCTCGCTGTCCATCAAGGCCAAGGAGGCGCACGACGAGGCCGAGGCGGTACAGAGCTACCGTTCCGAAGCCGCACCCTCCGGCACGAGCCTCGGAGAGCTGCTCAAAGAACAGATCGGCTCGGGAGAACGCGGGGGCGGCGACGGCTAGAGCGCAATGACGAAGTCGGAACTGATCGAGATCATCACCGCGAAGCAGAAGCACCTGCCGGCGAAGGACGTCGAACTGGCGCTGAAGCAGATCCTCGAGATCATGAGCGATGCGCTCTCGCAGGGCGAGCGCATCGAGATCCGCGGCTTCGGTAGTTTCTCGCTGCACTTCCGTCCGCCGCGCCAGGGACGCAATCCCAAGACCGGCGAGGCGGTCGCGCTCTCCGGTAAGCACGTGCCGCACTTCAAGCCCGGCAAGGACCTGCGCGAGCGGGTCAACGACGGCGCCGACCGCCCGATCCGAGACTGAGTGTTTGACCTGCCTCCACTGCTGCTGGCGCTGGCGTTCATCCTGGTATTTGGCGCCGCCTGGTTCCTCCGCGGCCGCAACGGCGCGGCACGTACCGTGCGCCTGCCGCGCGACTACTACATCGGCCTCGACCACCTGATCAACGATCGCTTCGATCATGCGGCGGAGATCTTCGCACGCATGGCCGAGGCGGACGGCGACGCCGCCGAAATCCAGTTCGCGCTCGGGAGTCTGTTCCGCCGCCGCGGCGAGGTCGACCGCGCCATCGCCATTCATTCGCGGCTGCGCGAGTACGGCGGCTCGAGCCTCAAGGACAAGGCGGCCTTCGCGCTGGCGCTCGATTATCTGAGCGCCGGTCTCATGGACCGCGCCGAGCAGCTGCTCGAGGAGCTCGCCGCCTCGCGCCAGTACCGCGCCGCCGCGCTCGATCACCTCGAGCGCACCTACGAATCCCAGGGCGACTGGGCCAAGGCCCTCAAGGTGTTCCACGAGCTGCCGCAGCCGCTGCAGTCCGAGCGCCGCCGCGTCGCCGCCCATTACCTGTGCGAGCTGGCGGAGCAGGCGCTGGTGCAGGGCGACAGCGAGCGCGCCCGGACGCTGCTGCGTCAGGCGCGCACCCACCAGGCGGAGCTGCCGCGCGCGGACATCCTCACGGCGCGCATCGCCGAGGCCGCCGGTGATCATGCGGAGGCGCTGGCGCTGTATCTGCAGGCACTGGAGATGTCACCAGGGCTGGCGCTCGAGATCATTCCGCCGGTGCTGCGCATCTCGGCCGCCGCGGGCGGTGCGGACGTGCTGCCCGAGCTCGGCCGGCGGCTGCGGGGCAGCGGCCGCCTCACCCCGCGCCAGCTCGCGTGGCTGCTCGCGACCGCGGTGCCGGCTCTCGAGGTGGCGCGCCTGCCGGGCATCAGCGCCGAGCTCGGCGCCAGCGTCCATTCGCTCGCCGAAGCCACCTCGCTCAGTGCGCTGCTGACCCGCATCGGCGAAGCCGGTGGGCGCTACCAGTGCGAGGACTGCGGCCTGAACAGCGTCGGCTGGTACTGGCACTGTCCGAAGTGCCGCGCCTGGGACACTCTGAGGCCGGCGGTCTTCAAGTGGGCCGAGCGCACCGATCAAAGCAGGCATCCGGCCTGAGGACGCGCGAGCCTTTACAAGGAGAGTACTCGATGAGGGCGACGCCCAGATCCAGCATCCGCACCGCCGTGTTCCCCGTGGCCGGGCGCGGCACGCGCTTCCTGCCCGCGACCAAGGCGAGCCCCAAAGAAATGCTGCCGGTGGTCGACAAGCCGCTGATCCAGTACGCGGTCGAGGAGGCGCTGGAGGCGGGTGCGCGGCGCCTGGTCTTCATCACCGGCGCATCCAAGCGCGCGATAGAAGACCACTTCGATTCCGACCAGGAGCTGGAGGCGATGCTCAACGCGCAGGGCAAGAGCGACCTGGTGCAGCAGCTGCGCAGCGTCCTGCCCGCGTACGCCTCGTGCATCTACATTCGCCAGCCCGCGCCTCTCGGGCTGGGGCACGCGGTGCTGTGCGCGCAGCCGGCGGTTGGCGCCGAGCCCTTCTTCGTGCACCTCGCGGACGACCTCATCAAGAGCGAGATCTCCTGTCTCGCGCAGATGGCCGGCGTCTACGAAGCCAAGCGCGCCAGCGTGCTCGGCGTGGAGGTGGTGCGGCGCGCCGATACCGAGAAGTACGGCATCGTGGCGGTCGAGGCCGACAAGGCGGTGACCAGCCGGGTCCGCAGCATTATCGAGAAGCCCAAGCCCGCGGTCGCGCCCTCGAACCTCGCGGTCGTCGGCCGCTACGTGCTGGCGCCGGCGATCTTCGAGCACCTCGAGCGCGTCGGGCGCGGCGCGGGCGGGGAGATCCAGCTCACCGACGGCATCGCCTCGCTGATGCGCGAGGAGGCGGTGTACGCCTATCGCTTCTCGGGCAAGCGCTACGACTGTGGCAGCAAGCTCGGCTACCTGCAGGCGACCGTGGAATACGCGCTTGGCCACCCGCAGCTCGGCCGCAGCTTTCGCAAGTACCTGCACGGCCTGAAGCTCGATGCCATCGCCACCGCCACCGCTAGTGCCGCAGCCGGCAACGGCGAACCTGGCGCTAAGCGTAAGCCGCGGCGCAAGCGCGCGCGCGCCCGCTGATTCTCAAATCGGCCATTGCACATGCGGCCCGAGTAGTCGCAAAGTGCTGCTCGTCGATCCAAGGTTTGCATAAGGAGGAGCTGATGATTACACGTCGAACCAATGAGACTCGGGGGGTCACGGAATCTGGCAGCCGCAGTGAGGCGCCGCGGCGCGAGCGCACCGCGACCGCGCAGCCCAAGGCGACCACGCAGGCGCGCCGGCTGCAGGTCACCGCGGAGGCACGCCGCGCCATGATCGCCGAGGCCGCGTACCTGCGTGCCGAGCGGCGCGGCTTCGCGCCCGGCTACGAGACCGAAGACTGGCTGGCCGCGGAAATTGAGACCGACGCGCTGCTGCGCAGCGCTCACGGCGGCGCGGCACAGTAGCCCTTCGCGCCGCGGTCCGATCAGTGCGGCGCGGCGCCCGCGGCTGTGGGCGTCGGGGTGGCGGTGACAGCGGCCGGGGGTGCGCCCGGCGGCCGCGGCGCCGGGGGCCGCAATCCGTTCGAGTACACCACGCGCCCGTCTGGGCAGATGAACACCGCGTCGTACTCCGGCATGCGATTGATGATCTCCAGCGCGCGCTCCGGGCCGAGCACGAACGCGGTCTTCGACATGCCGTCGGTCTGCGTCGCGGTCGGGCCGATGATGGTGGCGCTGCGCACCTTGCTGGCAGAGTGACCGGTGTGCGGGTCGATGATGTGGTGATAGCGAACGCCGTTCTCGTCGAAGTAGCGCTCGTAGTCCCCTGAGGTCGAGATCGCAGCATCCGAGAGTGGGATGCGTGTCACCACCTTGGTCGGATCGTCCGGGTGGCGGATCGCGACCAGCCAGGGACGGCCCAGGCGGTCGCCGAGGATGCGGCTGTCGCCGCCGGCGGTGACGAGCGCGTGCCCTATGCCGAGCTTGTGCAGAATGCCGATGCCGTGGTCGACGGCGTAGCCCTTGCCGATTCCGCCGAGGTCGATGCGCATGCCCGGCCGTGCGTAATGGATCGCATGCGTGGCGTCGTCGAACTGCAGGTAGCGCCAGTTGACTGCGGGCAGAGCGGCCTTGATCTGACCCTCGGTCGGTCGGATGTGCAGCGGATAGTTATAGAGATAGCCGACGCTGGCGTAGGTGATGTCGAAGGCGCCCTCGGTGATCTGCGAGTAGTGGGTCGAGAGCTTGATGAGATCGTAGAGCTCCGGGTCCACCTGTACCCACTCCTGGGCGGCGTGCTGGTTGATTTGCGACAGCTGGCTGTCGGGCTTGTAGTGACTCATGAGCTCGTCGATGCGGCGCATGTCGGCCATGACCGCCTCGATCGCGGCGTTGCCGGCGGCCGGGTCTTCGGACCACAGCTGCACGTACACCCGCGTGCCCATGATCGCCTCGGTGCGATCCATCCAGGCGGCGCGCGCCGTCTGCGGGAGCGCGCCGCCGAGCAGGGCAAGTCCGAGGAGCAAGGAGATCCGGTGATGCATCGCGTGGGTTTCCCGTTGGCCGGCGCCGTACCCCTGCGGGGGATTCCGGTATTCTCACTGAGATGACAACGCGGCGCGAATGGCTGCTGGCGGCCGCGGGCGGCTGGCTCGCGGGCCTGACGGGCCGCGGTGGGCTGGCGCGCGCCGCCGCATCCGGCACGGACGTCGATCCGCTCGCCACGCTCCCCGGCAAGCGGCCTCTCATCCGCCACGCGTTCCGGCCGCCGAACTACGAGACGCCACTCGCCGACCTGGTGCCGGCGTTCACCCGCAACGACGCCTTCTTCGTGCGCTATCACCTCGCGGTCATCCCGGTCGTGGACCCGCGCACGTGGCGGCTGCAGGTCGGCGGCCCCGGTGCGCGGCAGCCGTTGGTGCTGTCGCTGCCCGAGCTCAAGCGCGGCTACCCGCGCGTGAGCCTCGCGGCCGTGAACCAGTGCTCGGGCAACCGCCGCGGTCTGTTCACGCCGCGGGTTCCGGGCGTGCAGTGGGGCAACGGCGCCATGGGCAACGCCGAGTGGCGCGGGGTGCGACTGCGCGACGTGCTCGCGAAGGCGGGCGTCGGCGCCGATGCGGTTGAGGTAGCGTTCAACGGCGCGGACGCACCAGTGCTGCCGGCGACCCCGGACTTCCTCAAGAGCATTCCCATCGAGCGCGCACTCGATGAGAACACGCTGATCGCCTTCGAGATGAACGGCGCGCCGCTGCCGCACTGGAACGGCGCGCCCGCGCGCCTCGTCGTGCCGGGCTGGACCGGCACCTACTGGGTGAAGCATCTCACCGAGATCCGCATCGAGACCCAGCCCTTCCAGGGCTTCTGGATGAAGTCCGCCTACCGTATTCCGACCGGCGTCTTCCCCGGCGCGCGCTTCCTGACGCAGGAAACGCCCGAGAACACGCCGATCACCGAGATGCTGGTGAACTCGCTCATTACCAGTCACGTGCCGGGGGCGCGCCTGGCGCGCGGCGCGCCCGCCGCGCTCGCGGGCAAAGCGTGGGACGGCGGCTCGGGAATAGCGGCCGTCGAGATCTCCACCGACGGCCGCCGCACGTGGCGCGAAGCGACTCTGGGGCGCGATCTCGGGCGGTTCGCCTGGCGCGAGTTCCGTCTGCCCGTCGACACCTCGAGCGCCGGCACGCGGGAGTTCGCGGTGCGCGCCCGCGGTGGCAACGGCGCGCAGCAGCCCGACGCACTCATCCCGAACCCCGGCGGCTATCACGACAACATCGTGCAGACCCTCACCCTGGAGGTGCTGTGAGGCGCGCGCTGGCGCTCGCTGCGGCCGGCGGCGCCCTCGTGGCCGGCGCCGCGCTCGCGGTGGGGCAAGGCGCCGCCGGGCAGGGCGGCGAGGAATCGATCGTGCTCAAGGCGGCACCGGGGTACGACATCACCGCAGCGCGCTGCGCCATCTGCCACAGCCTCGACTACATCCCGGCCAATGCGCCGGCCATGAATCGCGCCGGCTGGGACAAGACCATCCAGAAGATGCGCAAGGCCTACGGTGCGCCGATCACCGACGAGGAAGCGCAGCAGATCCTCGAGTACCTCGCGGGCAGCTATTCCGGCAAGTCGTAGCGCCCGCAAATGGGGCGGCGGCGAGTTAAGATGCCGCCTGAAGCGAGGCGCGGCAGATGGCGGCACACGAACCGGCATTCAGGATCAACGGCATCGATCACGTCGTGCTGCGGGTGCGCGACCTGCAGCGCTCGCTCGAGTTCTACCGAGACGTGCTCGGTTGCACCCTCGAGCGCGAGCAGCCGGAGCTCGGACTCACGCAGCTGCGCGCCGGACGCTGCCTCATCGATCTGGTCACGGCCGATGGTCCGCTCGGCAGCCGCCGCGGCGCTCTCGAGGGTGCGGGCCCAAACCTCGAGCACTTCTGCCTGAGCATCACGCCCTTCGAGGAGTCGGCGCTGTCGGCCGGTCTCACGGCACTCGGCGTGAGCGTGCACGAGCCCGGCTCTCGCTATGGCGCGCAAGGCGAGGGACGCTCGTTCTACGTCGAGGATCCCGACGGCAACCGCCTCGAGCTGACGGGCGGGCCGAGCGGGCACTGAAGCCGCCGGGGGGAGGCTGCTGACACCATGAGTCTGGCGGGCAAGACCCTCTTCATTACGGGTGCGAGCCGCGGCATCGGGCTGGCGATCGCGCTGCGCGCCGCGCGTGACGGCGCCAACATCGCGGTGGCGGCCAAGACCGCCGCGCCGCACCCGAAGCTTCCCGGAACCATCCACACCGCCGCCGCGGACATCGAGCGCGCCGGCGGCCGGGCGCTGCCGCTCGCCGTGGACGTACGCGACGAGGCGGCGGTGGCGGCGGCGGTGCGCCAGTGCGCCGAAACCTTCGGCGGCATCGACATCTGCGTCAACAACGCCTCCGCCATCAACCTGGCGCCTACCGAGCTCATCGAGATGCGCCGCTACGATCTCATTCAGCAGATCAACACCCGCGGCACCTTCGTCACTACGCGCGCCTGCCTGCCGTACCTGAAGCAGGCCGCGAACCCGCACGTGCTGACGCTGTCGCCGCCGCTCAACCTCGAGCCGCAGTGGTTCGGCGCGCACCTCGCGTACTCGCTGTCGAAGTACGGCATGTCGCTGTGCATGCTGGGTCTGGCCGAGGAATACCGCGCCGCCGGCATCGCCTGCAACGCGCTCTGGCCGCGCACCACGATCGCGACCGCGGCGGTGGAGTTCGCGCTCGGCGGCGCTCCCATGCTGCGCCGCTCTCGCAAGCCCGAGATCGTGGCGGACGCCGCCTACGTGATCCTCAACCGGCCGGCGCGCGAGTGCAGCGGCAACTTCTTCATCGACGACAGCCTGCTATACGAAGCCGGGGAGCGCGACTTCGGCCGCTACAGCGTCGAGCCGGGCACCCCGCTCCTGGCCGATCTGTTCGTTCCGCGCGATGCGCCGGCGCCGCCCGGCGTCGAGGTGCAGTTCATGGACGTGCCGCGATGAGCGCCACGGGCGTCAACCGCCGCATCGTGCTCGCGCGCCGGCCGCGCGGCGAGCCGAGCGCGGAGGATTTCCGCCTCGAGCGCCAGGCGGTTCCCGCGCCCGGTCCGGGTCAGGTGCTGCTGCGCACGCGCTTCCTGTCGCTCGATCCGTACATGCGCGGGCGCATGAGAGACGCGCCTTCCTACGCGCCGCCAGTGGCGATCGATGCGGTCATGACCGGGCAGACGGTCAGCGCGGTGGAGGCTTCCGACAACCCGGACTTCGAGGTGGGTGACCTGGTGCTCGCCAACGCCGGATGGCAGGACTACGGACTCTCGGACGGCTACGACCTGACGCGCATCGATGCCGGCATGACGAGCCCCTCGTATGCGCTCGGAGTGCTCGGCATGCCGGGGCTCACCGCCTATGTCGGCTTGCTCGACCTGGGGCAACCGCAACCCGGCGAGACGGTCGTGGTCGCCGCGGCGACCGGCGCGGTCGGCTCACTCGTCGGCCAGATCGCGAGAGTCAAGGGCTGCCAGGTGGTCGGCATCGCCGGCGGCCGGGACAAGTGCGAGTACGCGGTCCGCGCTTTCGGCTTCGACGACTGCCTCGATCACCGCGAGCCCGATCTCCCCGAGCGTCTGGCGGCCGCCTGTCCCAGAGGCGTCGACGTGTACTTCGAGAGCGTCGGCGGCGCGGTGCTGCAGGCGGTGGTGCCGCTGCTCAACGTCGGGGCGCGCGTGCCGCTGTGCGGGCTCATCGCCTGGTACAACCTCGAGCAGGCGCCTCCGGGCCCCGACCGCACGCCACAGCTACTGTCCGCGGTGCTGCGTCAGCGCCTGAAGATCCAGGGATTCATCATCTTCGATCACTACCAGCGGATGCCGGCGTTCCGCGCGGACATGAGGGCGTGGCTCGCCGACGGGAGCGTGAAGTACCGCGAGGAGGTCATCGACGGGCTCGAGAACGCCCCCGGCGGCTTGATCGGACTGCTGCGCGGGGAGAACTTCGGCAAGCTCGTGGTGCGCGTGTCGGGGCCATAGTGTCGGTCCGGGCGCGCGCCCGAACCGCGCGATGATTGGGGGGAGTCATGCGATCTCGTGCGCTGCGCTTTCTGACGACGCTGCTGCTGGCAGGGCCCGGGGGCGCCCATGCCGGGGACTACTGGTCCTACCAGTACAAGTACCTGGACGTTGTCGCAAGCGGCACAAGCCAGTACGCGGTCAATCTCGCGCACAACGTCGATCGCCTGGACCGTGCGCTCAGGCAGATCCTGCCGCTTCTGGCTCAGAAGCCGGTTGCGACGCATATCTATGTACTTTCGGGCGGCGATCTGCGGCGGCTCGGGTTCGCACAGGACAGCTCTTTTTACTCCAGCACCGGAACCGACGCCACCGTAGTAACCGCTGTTCGGGAGGCTCCCTATCAGTACTGGGGCGCCTATTTCGGGTACGCAGGCGGACTCCTGGAGACTAACGGCGGAGCGCGCTATCCATACTGGTTCTACGTCGGGGTCCCGGAGGTCTTCGCCGATACGGAGTTCCGGGGCGACACGATCAGGACCGGCGGGATCGCGCATGGCTTTGGCACCGAGCTGCTCCACGGCAGCGCGCTCTTTCCGATGAGCACCTTCCTGGCGCTCAAGGGCAAGGACTTTGCGGCGCTCCCGCAGTCGCAGCGCAGCGTGTTCTGGGCCGAGAGCTGGTATGTGGCGCGCGAGTTCCTGGTCGAGGGGAAGTACCGCACCGAGCTGAAGGAATATCTCACCGCGATGGCGGGCGGAGCGTCCGAGGCGGACGCGTTTGCCTCAAGCTTCAAGATGTCCCACGAACAGCTCGACAAGGTCCTCGCACAGGTCATGTACGACCGCGCCCACATCTACATTCTCAACGTGCCGGAAGACCGCAGTGGCGACCGCGACTCCCCGCAGCAGCTCAGCGAGCCCGAGCTGAAGAGCCGGCTCGACGCGCTTGCGGGGCAATTCGCTTCGCACGCCGCGCACTGACGCTGCCGCGTCGATTTCGATGACTATCCCCGCCATGCCTATTGCGGGTCCATAACGGTCCCTATATATTATCGATCAGATAATATTACAGGCCGCTCTTCCGACGCGTGTCATCTTGAACCGCGACGCGACCTTAACCCAGGCTCCCCGCCCCGCGGCGGCGTATGGCCGCCGGTCGCTCGCGCTCGTTCTCATCCTGCTCTTCGGCGGCACCGCGGCCGCGGCCCTCCCGGCCAAGATCGATCTCAATGCCTTCGACGCCATGAAGCAGCGCGCGGCGCTGCCCGACGGCGTGACTCTCGCCTACGTGTCGATGGGCGACCCGAAGGGGAGCCCGGTGGTGCTCATTCACGGCTATACCGACAGCGCGCGCGACTGGGTGCCGCTGGTTCCGTACCTCTCACCGCGGTTCCACCTGATCCTCGTGGACCTGCGTGGCCACGGGCAGTCGAGTAAGCCCGACTGCTGCTATACGCGGCTCGATTTCGCCTACGACATCAAGCTGCTGCTCGACACGCTCGACATCCGGCGCGCCGACATCGTCGGCCACTCGCTCGGCAGCATCGTCGCCCAGACCTTTGCCGAGTCCTGGCCGGAGCGCACCCGACGTGTGGTGCTGATCTCCTCGACCGGTGGGCCGCGTCCCGGGGCGCCGCCCGCGAAGCCCGCCTACGACTACGCGGCGCAGATCCGCAAGCTCAAGGAGCCGATCGATCCCGACTCGCCCTTCATGATCGAATGGTGGTCCTCGCCGACGCCGGTGGATCCGGACTTCCTGCGCCGCCAGCGGCGCGATGCGGCGGCGATTCCGCTGCGCGTGTGGCTCGCGATCCTCGACCAGGGACTGGTGGACTCCGATCTGCGGCGCACGCTGCCGAAGCTCACCGCGTCGACGCTGCTCATCTGGGGACAGAAGGATCCGATCATGAGCGAGGAGGTGCGGCAGACGCTGCGCGAGGCGTTGCCGCGAGCGCAAGTGAAGGTATTTCCGGGCCTCGGCCACAATCCATTCTGGGAAGACCCGGCGCAATGCGCCGCGGTCATCAACACGTTTCTGCGCTGAAGCGATCAATCCAGGGGGTGTCGACATGATGAGAACAACGACGGTTGCCGCGGGTCCGGGTTGCGGCGCGCTGGCCATTGTGCTGCTCGCGGCCGCGTGGGGCGCAGCGCCGCTGCAGGCGCAGCAGCAGCAGGAGCAGCCGCCCGCCGCGGAGAACAGCGGCGAGATCCAGACGGTGATCGTGAGTGCCCGCAAGCGCGAGGAGAGCCTCGCGCAGGTGCCCACCAGCATCACCGCCTTCACGCCCGACACCATCAAGGACTACAACATCCAGTCCTTCCAGGACTACGCCACCAAGACCCCCGATGTGGCCTTCACCTACGGCCAGGGTCCGACCGGCATCGCCGATGCGCGCAGCGTCTCGATCCGCGGCATCACCGGACAGAACCTGTTCGGCACCGCCGGCGCCACCGGCTTCTACATCGACGACACGCCGGTGCCGGGCTCGATCGACCCGCGGGTGCTCGATCTGGCGGGCATCGAAGTGCTCAAAGGTCCGCAGGGCACGCTGTTCGGCGAGAGCTCCCTCGGGGGCAACGTGCGCCTGATCACCAAGCAGCCGGATCTGACCCAGTCGGGTCTGGGCTACGGGGCCGATGCCGGCATGACCTCAGGCGGCGGCAGCGCCGACTATGGCGCCAACTTCGTCGGCAATGTGGTGGTGGTTCCCGGGACGGCGGCGCTGCGGGTGGTGCTGTTCGAGGATCACGAGGCCGGGTACCTGACGCGCACCTACCCCAGCGCACCGAACGGTCCCGGGGCGAGCGACCCCTTCGCGGACGTGGCGCGCACCAGCGTCGGCGACCAGGGCGCCACCACCAGCGCCGGAGGCTCGGCGGCGCTGCTGGTGAGCCCGGTGAGCAACTTCGAGATCAAGCTGCGGCTGATGCTGCAGAACTCCTACGACCACGGCTTTCCCGCGACTTACGCACCGCTGCCGAATTTCACGCCCGACTACACGCTCGACCGCGCGTTCGACGTGCAGCCGCATGCGTCCGACAGCTGGACCATGCCGACGCTCGACTTCAAGTACAGCGGCACGGGCTGGACGGCGGTGTGGGCCAACAGCTACTTCTACCGTCACACCGACGATGTCGAGGACTCGAGTTACGGCACCCAGCAGGTGCTCACGGGCGGTTATTACGCTGTGACCGGGCTGGCGCCGCAGCCTTATCTGTGGCAGGGATTTCATAACCTCGACCAGGTGGCGAGCGAGGCGCGCATCTCCTTCGATCCGATCCACAATTTCAGCGGCACGTTCGGGCTGTACTACGCCAACACGCACTCGCGCTTCACGATCCCGCCGACCTACGCGCAGGGCCTCGACGGGCCGGGCACGACCTCGTGCAGCTCGGCGGTCTCGAGTCCCTGTGTGGTGACCTCACCCGCCTGGTCGAATGACGAGATCTGGCAGCAGAGCAACCCGGGCACGCAGGAGGACAAGTCGATCTTCGGCGAGCTTTACTACAAGTTCTTCGAGAAGTGGACGCTGACCCTCGGGGCGCGACAGTACTGGCTCAACCAGTCGACCGACTACACGGCGGCCGGCTTCCTGAACGGCGGGGTGACGCCGAGCGCGCCGGAAACCAACAGTCAGTCGGGGCTCAATCCCAAGTTTGCCCTGTCGGTGCAGGCGACCGACGAGACCATGGTGTACGCCTCGGCTTCCAAGGGCTTCCGTGCGGGCGGCGCCCAGCCGTTCCTGACCTTCTGCTCCGAGCCCGGGCTGCCGATCGACGACATCACGCATCTGCAGTCGGACACGCTCTGGACTTACGAGGTCGGCACCAAGGTGCAGCTGCCGAGCGTGCTGATCTCGGCGGCCGCCTACAACATCGAGTGGAGCAACCTGCAGCAGCAGGTCGCGCTGCCGTGCGGCTACTACCTGCAGGTGAACGGCGGCAAGGCGCGCATCAACGGCGGGGAGATCGAGGCGAGCGGGCGGCTGGCTCCTGGGCTGCAGTTCCGCCTCGGGCTCGGCTACGAGGACACCTCCATCACCGACCCGGGGCCGCTCGCGAGCGTCGGCGTGCTGCCGGACTCGCGCATCAGCGGCGTGCCGGCGTTCACCGCCTCGGTCGGCGGCATCTACACGCACCCGCTGACCAGCGGCACGGATGGCTTCGTGTCCGCGGACTACAGCTATCAGGGCGACAGCGTGTCGCTGCTGGTAGGGGGCCTCGGCTCGGAAGCGACACGACCGGGCTTCGCACTGGTCAACATGCGCTTTGGCATCGACCACGGGGACTCGGAGCTGTCGCTCAACTTCCACAACCTGTTCAACGCCAAGCCGAACCTCGGAGACATCGGCTACGTTGGCTACGCGCAGTACAACATGGCGGGAGGGGTGATCCCGCAGGTGGCGACACTCCAGCCGCTCACGGCGACGCTTCAGTACACCAAGTCGTTCTGACTCGACACACAGGCGGCGCGGCGCCTCAGGCGCGCGCCGCCTGCTGCGCGGGCCCGGCGCCGGTGGTGCGGGTCGCCCAGGCGTACAACAGCTGCAGCTGCAGCTGCAACTGGCCGATCTGCTTGGCCGCGGGCCAGTCGCCCGGGTTGGCGACCGCACTGGCGGTGAGTCCGTTTATGAAGGTGACCACCGACTGCAGCACCTGCTCGCGCACCGGTTGCGGCCAGCGCGGCCAGTCGCGCCAGCACTGCGCCAGGCAGCGCTCGAACAGACGCAGATACTCGCGGTGCACCCAGGAGTTGATGCGCTTCAGGCGCTTGTCCGTCGGCACCTGGCCCCAGAAAGTGGTCCAGAACGCGCACTCCACCCGGCGGTGCTCATCCACGGGCAACGCCTCGGTGAGCAGCATGAGCAGATCCGGACCCTCGGCGGCCTGGGCCGGCGATCCGATCAGGCGCTCCTCGATGCGGCGCAGGATCAGCCGCAGAGCGGCGATGATGATGTCCTGCTTGCTGTCGAAGTAGTGCGCCAGCATGCCGGTGGTGTAGCCGGCTTCGCGCGCAATGCGCACCATGCTCGTCTGATCGAAGCCGTGCTCGGCCACCACGCGGCAGGCAACCAGTGCGATCTCGTCGCGGCGCTGCTCGTGATCGACGATCTTGGGCATGGCTGAGGCCTGATAGTAACAGTGCTCCCGGGCGCGTCAATGCACCGGGTGCAGCTGTCGGTGCGCCGGGTGCAGTCAGCGCGCCGGGGCACCCTCGGGCGCGTCGCGATCGAGGCCCCGGTCCGCCTCGGCCGCCCGCCGGCGATCATGCTCGAGATCGAACGAGCGGCAGGCGAGCAGGTAGACCAGCGCCGACACCGGCAGTCCCACCAGCATGGCGATGTCGGCGCCGCCGAGCGCGCGCGCCACCGGGCCCTGGTAGTGCTCGGTGCTGAAGAACGGAATCATCGCGACGAAGCCCGCGAGGTAGGCCGTCAACCCGCGCCAGTTCCAGCGACCGTACATGCCGCGGGCATTGAAGATCTCGCGGATCGAATAATGGCCGCGGCGCACGATGTAGAAGTCCACCAGGTTGATAGCGGTCCACGGCGTGAACAGGTACAGCAGCACCGCCAGCAGATCGTTGAAGCCGGCGACGAAGTTGCCGGACGAGTTGAGCGCGATCGCGGTGCTGACGATGAGCGCGGCGGCGAGGCTCGCGACGCGCTTGCCGACCGTGCAGCGCAGCGGCTTCAGTGTGTCCGCGACCGACAGCAGCGTGAGCGAGGCGCCGTAGAAATTCAGCGCCGTGATCGTCACCAGGCCGAGGAGCCCGCCGACCAGCAGCACCTTGCCGAGACCGGGCAGCACCCGGTTCGCGGCATGCTCCATCGCGGCGGCGACGTCCAGCTGCGGCGCGGTCGCCGCCGCCAGCGTGCCGACCAGCATCATCCACGCGCCGCCGACGAACGCCCCGAGGTAAGTCCACCAGAAGGACGCGCGCACACCGACGTCGCGCGGCAGGTAGCGCGAGTAGTCCGAGACATAGATCGACCAGCTGAGCTGGTAGGACGCCGCGGCAAACAGCTGCGCGAGGAACGGCACCGCGCGGAAGTCGGCCAGCCGCCATTGCGCCGCGGGGAAGCGCAGCACGATCAGCGCGCCGACCGAGAACGCCGTGAGAATCGCGATCATGAGGTAGGCGAAGCCGCGCTGCGCGAGATGGATCTTGTCGTAGCCGATGAGCGCCAGGCTGACCGCGAGCAGCGCAAACACGATGATCGCACCGGGGGAGGTCGCGGAGATGGCACCGGTCAGCTGGTGCAGCGCCTGGGCCGCCAGCACCTGGTTGAAGGCGTTGTAGCCGATGTAAGCGACCATCGCCACGGCCCACACCAGCAGCGCACCGGTATAACCGAACTGCGGCCGCGACTGGATCATCTGCGGCAATCCGAGCTGCGGCCCCTGGGTGGAATGGAACGCCATGAAAAAGGTGCCGAGCAGGCAGCCCGCGACCACGGCAATCATGGTCCAGATGAGATTGCCCCCGAGCGTAATGCCGAGGATGCCGACGGCGAGCGTGGCGAGGTGGGCGCTGCCGGAGAACCACACCGGCCAGAGGTGCCAGACCTTGCCGTGTCGCTCGGCGAGCGGCACGTAGTCGATGGAGCGGATCTCGATGCGGATCAGGGTGCGCCGGCCCATGCGAGGTACCTAGGATCAGCCCTCGCCCGGCGGCCCGCGCCGCCCGGGAGGCGCGACCTCGGCGCCGGGAACCTTCGGCTCGTCGTCGACGATCTGCGCCGGGAAGCCCGGCGCCAGCACCCGAACGCCGCAGGCCTCCTCGAGGCGCCGGATGATGTTGGGCGAATGCTCGCGCGCACCGTAGCGGCGCGCGCCGTCCCGGAACACGTTCAGCACCAGCGGCGACAGCTCGAGCGGCACGCCGTGGGAGCGACCGAGCGCATCGAACAGGCCGACGTCCTTGATCACCAGGTCCATGGTGAAGTTGATGTCGCGACTGCCGTTGAGAATCACCTGGGACTCCGTCTCGTGCACGAACGAGTTGCCGGAAGAGATGCGGATGCCTTCGTAGGTAGTGTTGAGATCAAGACCCACCACCTTGGCGACCGTGAGCGCCTCGGCGAGCGCCGCCAGCTGCACGGTGCACAGGTAGTTGGTGAGCACCTTGAGCGCGGAAGCCGAGCCGACCGGGCCGGTGTGCAGGATGCGCCGGCCGAGGATCGACAGCACCGGCAGTACGCGCTCGAAGGCGGCGCGGCTGCCGCCGGCGAAGATCGAGATGTTGCCGGTGGCGGCGCGATGGCAGCCGCCCGACACCGGACAGTCGAGCGCGGTGGCGCCGAGCGCCTCGACGCGCGCCGCGAGGCGGATCGCCTCCGCCTGGTCGGTGGTGCTCATCTCGAGCCACACCTTGCCGGCGCTGAAGCCCGCGAGCACGCCGTCGGGCGCCTCGAGCACCGCGGCGGATGTGGCCGGGGAGGGCAGGCAGGTAATGACGATATCCACCGCGCGCGCGAGCTCCGCGGGCGAGGCGGCCGATTTGGCTCCGCGGGACGTGAAAGCCGCGACGCGCGCGGGCTCCAGGTCGCGCACCGTCAGGTCGACGCCGTGCCGCAGCAGGTTGCCGGCCAGCGCTCCCCCGACGTTTCCTAGACCGATGAAGCCGATGCGCTGGTCAGTCACTGCCGCATAGCATGCCATGGCGGGCAGCCCGGCGCTTGCCGCCGCGGCTCGCCGCCGGCGGCAGCTCGAGAGCCGTCAGGTATTCAGATTCGAGACGATCGCGTACTTGCTGGTTGAGTTGGCGCCGGCGACCGCCACGATGAGCTGCACCGGCGCGGCGTTGGTGTTGAGGTAGGCGAGACCGGTGAACTGCACGCCGTTGAGCGGGGCGTAAGTGCCGGTGCAGTCCTCGAGCGTATAGGACACCTGGTAGACGTTGAAGCTGCTGTCGGTGGTGGAGATCGAGCCGTTCAGCACGCAGCCGTTGGCGGTGTTCTGCTCGCTCATCACGCCATTGCTCGCGATCGAGAGCGTGGCGTTGGTGGCGACGTCGGTGTAATTGCCCGCCACCGCGCTGGTCGAAGACGCGCTGTTCGAGAGCGCTTCGAAGCTGAGCGACCAGCTCCCGGTCAGCGAGGTGTTGCCGTTGGTGGTAAAGGTGAGGGTGGCGGTGAGCGAGCCGCCGGTCGAGACCATGCCGTTCAAGGTGCCTATGCCATAGGTCGAACCATCGCTGAAGGCCTGGTTGAAATTGGTATAGCCGGTAACGGTAGCGGCGAGTGTCGTGCCCGAAACGCTCACCGTGCCGTCGAACTGCACCCCGTCGCTGCGGATGAAGGTCGCCTGGCCGCCGGAATTGATGATGCCGGTGACCGAGAGGTTCGTGGCGGAGTCGGTACCGGACCAGACGCCCGTGGCGGACTGATCCGTCGTCGTGGTGCTCGTGCCGGTGTCGTCCGTCGAGCCGTTGCAGGCGGCGAGGCATGAAGCCACAAGCACGGCGGCCAGACCGATGAACCTGCTCCCTGGTGCACGCATAATGCCGACTCTCCTGATATCGCGCGCCGCATTAAAGCATGTTCGCTCCGGATCAGATGTGAGGGCACGTAAGCAAGTCTTAAGAGAACATGGCGCCATGCCGCGCTTAAGCCGCCGTGCCTTCTCGGCGCTCGCCGTCGCATTCGGCCTGTGCGGAGCGCGCGTGCGCGGGCAGACGGACTCCGACCACGCATCGGGCCCCTACGACGTGATCCTGGAGAGCAACCAGCGCGTCGCGATGCGCGACGGCGTGCACCTTGCGACCGACGTCTATCGCCCAGCGCGCGGCGGCCGGCCCGTACCGGGACGCTTTGCGGCGATCCTCGAGCGCACGCCCTACGGCCGGAACGTCAGCTACTTTCGCGACATCACCGCCGCGAACCCCGTGCCCCGCACGCGCGCCGAGGTAGCGGCTTATTACGTCCGCCGCGGCTATGTCGTCATCCTCCAGGACTGCCGCGGCCGGCACGACTCGGAGGGCGAGTTCGTCAAGTACCTGAACGAGGGGCGGGACGGCTACGACACCTGCCGCTGGCTCGTGGAACAACCCTGGAGCAACGGAGTGTTCGGCACCATGGGCCTTTCCTACGCGGCCCATACTCAGGTGGCGCTCGCCTGTCTGAATCCACCGGGCCTGAAGGCGATGTACATCGATTGCGGGGGCTTCTCCAACGCCTACCAGGGCGGCATCCGCCAAGGCGGGGCGTTCGAGCTCAAGCAGGTCACGTGGGCCTACAGCCTCGGGCTCGAGAGCCCCGAGGTGCAACGCGACCCGCGGCGCCTCGCGGCCCTCAAGACCGTGGACCTAAAGGCCTGGTTCGCGCGCATGCCGTGGCGGCGCGGCTCCAGCCCGCTCAGTCTCATTCCGGACTACGAGAGCTACGTGTTCGAGCAGTGGGAGCACGGGCGGTTTGAGGCGTACTGGAAGCAGCTCGGGATCTACACCGCCGGCTACTACGGCCAGTTCGCCAACGCCGCCATGGTCCACCTGTCGGGCTGGTACGACGCCTACGCCCGCACCGCCACCGAGAACTATGTCGGACTCTCGCGGCGCAAGCGCGCGCCGGTGCAGCTGATCATGGGGCCGTGGACCCACGGCGCCCGCTCGGCAACCTTCGCGGGCGACATCGATCTCGGACCCGGTGCAACGCTCGACGCCGACGGCGGCGACATCTTTGCGCGGCGGCTCGAGTGGTTCGACCGTTACCTGAAGGACAGCGGGCGCAGCGCGCGGCGATCACCGCCGGTGCGGCTGTTCGTCATGGGCGGCGGCAGCGGCCGCCGGCTTGCTTCCGGCCGGCTCGATCACGGCGGACACTGGCGCAGCGAGCGCGACTGGCCGATCCCGGACCGCCGGCTCACTCCTTATTACTTGTTCGCGGACGGCCGGCTTACACCGCAGGCGCCGCCCGGCACAGGCTCCTCGCGCAGCTTCGACTTCGACCCACGGCGCCCCGTGCCCACCATGGGCGGCACGATCACCTCCGGCGAGCCCCTGATGCGCGGCGGCGGCTACGACCAGCGCGAGGGCCCGCAGTTCTACGGCTCGCGGCCGCCGTACCGGCCGCTGTCGGAGCGACCCGACGTGCTCGTCTTCCAGACCGAGCCGCTCGCCGCGGACCTCGAGGTGACCGGCGCCATCGAGGCGAATCTCTGGATCAGCTCCGACGCCGTCGACACCGATTTCACCGTCAAGCTGATCGATGTCTATCCCTCGAGCGCGGACTACCCGGAAGGCTTCGCGCTCAACCTCACGGACGGCATCCTGCGCTGCCGCTACCGCGACTCCTGGGAGAATCCGACGCTCATGAGGCCGGGGCGCGTGTATCGGGTCACGGTCACCGCCTTTCCGACCGCCAACACCTTCGTGCGCGGTCATCGCGTCCGTCTCGATGTCTCCTCGAGCAACTTCCCGCACTTCGACCTGAATCCCAACACCGGTGCGCCGGAAGGCAGGGGCCTTACGCTGCGCGGCGCGCGCAACACCGTCTACATGGATGCCGCACGCCCCTCGCACGTAGTGCTGCCCGTCATTCCGGGGCGCGCCTGAGGTGGCACCCCGGGGACAGTCGCGCCTCGGCGCCGTGATCCGCGTCGCGAGCGGCAACTTCCTCGAGATGTACGACTTCATGGTGTTCGGCTACTACGCCGGCGCGATCGGGCGCGCGTTCTTTCCCGCCGGCAGCGCCTTCGCTTCGCTCATGCTGGCGTTCGCGACCTTCGGCGCGGGCTTCCTCATGCGTCCGCTCGGCGCGATCGTGCTTGGCACCTACGCCGATCGGCGCGGCCGCCGCGCGGGACTTCTCCTGACGCTCGCCCTCATGGGCGCAGGGATCCTGCTCACGGCCTGCACGCCGGGCTACGCGACGCTCGGGCTCCTGGCTCCGCTCTTGGTGCTTCTTGGGCGGCTCCTGCAGGGCTTCTCCGCAGGCATGGAGCTCGGCGGGGTCTCGGTCTACCTGGCGGAGATCGCCACGCCCGGCCACCGGGGTTTCTATGTGAGCTGGCAGTCGGCCAGCCAGCAGGTGGCGGTGATGTTCGCGGCGTTAGTCGGGCTGGCGCTGCACTCGCGCTTCACGCCTGAGGCCATGGCAGCCTGGGGCTGGCGGGTGCCGCTGCTGCTCGGTTGCGCGGTGGTGCCGCTCGTTCTGTGGCTGCGCGGCTCGCTGGAGGAGACCGCGGCATTCGCCGCCCGGCGGCAGCGGCCGGGCACCGGTGAGCTGCTGCGCTCGCTGCGCGCGAACTGGCGCGTGGTCGTGATCGGCGCGCTGCTCGTCACCATGACCACGGTGTCGTTCTACCTGATCACCGCCTACACACCGACCTTCGGCAGCGAGGTGCTGAAGCTCTCGGGCGCCGATGCCTTCATTGCGACGCTGTGCGTGGGAGCCTCGAACCTGTTCTGGCTGCCTGTCATGGGCGCGGCGTCGGATCGGGTGGGACGGCGGCCGTTGCTGCTCGGCTGCACGCTGCTGATGCTCCTCACCGCGTACCCGGTCATGTGGTGGCTGGTGCAGGCACCGTCGCTCCCGCGGCTGCTCGCAACCGAGCTGTGGCTGTCGTTCCTGTACGCCAGCTACAACGGCGCCATGGTGGTGTCGCTCACCGAGATGATGCCCGCGGAGGTGCGCACGACGGGCTTTGCGCTCGCCTACAGTCTGGCCACCAGCCTCTTTGGCGGCTTCACCCCGGCGATCAGCACCTGGCTCATTCATGTGACGCACAATCGCGCCGTTCCCGGATTGTGGGTGTCCGGTGCCGCGGCGTTGAGCTTTGCCGCAGCCCTACTGGCCGCGCGCTCGCGGACCTCTCATAATCAGAAGTTCGCCGCGCCCGCATAGCGGCGGCCTCGGGGGGAGGGTCCATGCAGCAGGCAGTGCGCAGATATCTGTCGGCCCTCGAGGCGGGCGATCCCGAGAAGGCCGCCGCGCTGTTCGTTCCCGGCGGCTGGGTACGCTCACCGTTCCTCGGCAAGGTGCCGGTGCGGGACTACGTGGCCAAGGTGGCGGGCGCCTCGAGCGGTGCGCGCCTCACGGTGCACGACGTGCTGGTGAGCGCCGAAGGGCATCTGCGGGCGGTCGCGTACTATCTCTACGACTGGTCGCTCAAGGACGGCACTCGCGTCTCGTTCGACTGCGCCGACGTGTTCAACTTCGATCGCGACACCGGCCGCATCGAGTCGATCGTGCTGGTGTACGACACACACCCGGTACGTGGTGCGGTCGAAGACAAATACCCTTAATAGTCCAGCCGCGGCGCGCGGCTCGTTGAGTGCGGAATGTGCTCGCCTTGGCAGTTCTTCACAGCGTGTGAGAACTGCGTCACGCCCGGGGACTTTCTGCTGGCCTGACCGGCCATTAGTCGCAAAAATCCGACCTGCCCCGAGCGCGACCGCGGCCGCTACCAGACGTGGATACAGAAGTACTACCTGCGCTATCGCTGCGCTCGGCTACCACCCGCCGTTGGGTGGACGCACTGTGCCTCGCGCAGGTGGGCTACGTCATCGTGGGCTCGGTGTGGATGCTGGCGGGCTTCGGCGGCCCGTCGGTCACGCACTACGTGGGACTGCTATCGGACGGGCCGGCGGCGTTCGCCGCCATCGTCGTGATCGCCGTCGCTGCGCGTCACGCCCCCGCCGGGCCGGTGCGCGCCGGCTGGAGCGCGCTGGCCATCGCGCTGGCGCTGTACCTGGTGGGCGAGATCATCGGAGTCAGCTCCTGGCTGCGCGGCCATGATCCGTTTCCCGGTCCCGCGGATGCGTTCTATTCATCGTTCTATCCGGTACTGATGGCCGCGGCGCTGTGTCTGATCCGCGCGGCGGCGGTGCGCGTGCCGTGGGTGCACCTGTCGCTCGATGCGGCGATCTTCGTGGTCGGCTTCGGCGCCTTCTTCTGGTATCTGGTGATACAGCCGGCTGCCTCCCATGCGGAAGTCGTTCTCCTCAAGCAGGTTCTGAGTCTCGGTTATCTCGCGCTCGATTGCGTGCTGCTGCTCATGCTCGGCGTACTGCTGATCGCCGGCGCCGGCAGCGCCGGCGGCTGGCGCGCACCGCTGCTGCTGCTGGTCGGGTTTACCGGTATGTTTCTCGGCGACCTCCTGTGGTCGCTCGCCAAGATGCGCGGCTACTACCTGCCCGGCCAGCTCCAGGATGTGGTGTATCTGTGCTGCTATTGGCCGCTCGCGCTCGCCGGGCGCGAGCAGCTGCGCAACAGCGCGGCGCGGGGCCGCGCGCTGTCGGCCACCTCGGCGCTGCTGGCGCGCTCACTGCCGTACGGCGCCATGCTCGCAGCGTTCCTGGTCACGGTGTACCTGAGCCGCGGCAACGTCGGTGGACCCGTGGCGATCATGACCATGATCGTATTCACGCTGACGCTGCTGCTCATGGTGCGCCAGGGCGTACTGCTGCGCAGCGACGCGCTGGCGCGCGAGCGCAACGCCGCGCGCCTGGTCGAGGAGCGCTACGCCTCGCTGATCGCCAACGCCTCCGATCTCATCATGATCGTGACCGTGGAGGGTGTGGTGCGCTTCGCGTCCCCGGCGCTCGAGCGCACTCTCGGGCTCAAGCCCGAGGAGGTCGCGGGCAAGGCGCTGGCGGGGCTGTGGCGGGGCGAGGACGCCGAGAAGCTGCGGGCGTTTCTCGGCGAGGTGGCGCTGAGCGCCGGCGGCACCGTCGGGCCGGTCGAGCTGCGCGTCGAGCGCGGCGCGGCGCGCTGCGTGATCGAGAGCGTCGGCAGCAACCTGACGCGGGATCCGGCGGTGCAGGGTCTGGCGCTCAACTTCCGCGACATCAGCGAGCGCAAGGCGCTCGAGGAGCAGCTGCGGCAGCTCGCCTTCCACGATCCGCTGACGCTGCTCGCCAACCGCAACCTGTTCCGCGATCGCGTGCAGCACGCGCTCACGCTGGCACAGCGCGACGGCCGCTCGGTGGCGGTGATGTTCCTCGATCTCGACAACTTCAAGAACATCAACGACTCGCTGGGTCACGATGCGGGCGACCGGCTGCTGCAGGCGGTGGCGCACCGCGTCGTCAGGACCACGCGCTCTTCGGATACCGTAGCGCGCCTCGGTGGGGACGAGTTCGCAGTGCTGGTGGAGGGCATCGGCAGCGGCGCCGACGTCGCGGCGCTCGCGGACGCGCTGATCGAGACGCTCGATCTGCCGTTCGCGCTCGACGGCCGCGAGGTGCGGGTGGGAGCCAGCATCGGCGTGGCCTTCTCCGCGGCCGAAGGCGGCGCCGACACGCTGCTCAGCAACGCGGACATCGCCATGTACCACGCCAAAGCGGCTGGCAAGAACCGCCACATCACCTTTCAGCCTCAGATGCAGGACGTGCTGCACGAGCGGCTGCGGCTCGAGGCGGACATCAGCCGCGCATTCGCCCAGCAGGAGTTTTTTCTCGAGTATCAGCCGATCATCGATCTGGGCAGCCGCAGTCTCCTCGGCGTCGAGGCCGTGGCGCGCTGGCGGCATCCGGAGGCCGGGGTGCTGATGCCGGCGCGCTTCATCCAGGTGCTCGAAGAGTGCGGTCAGATCGGCAAGTTCGGCCGCTGGGTGCTGCATCAGGCGTGCCGCGACCTGTGCGCCTGGCGCAAGGGTGTGGCCGGCGGCAGCGAGCTGCACCTGGCGGTCAACATCTCCGGGCGCCACCTGCAGCATGGCGAGCTGGCGGGCGACGTCGCGCAGGCGCTGCAGGAGTCGGGACTGGAGCCCGGCAATCTGGTGATCGAGCTGACCGAGAGCACGATCATGTACAACACCGACGCGAATCTGGAGCGCTTCCGGCGCCTCAAGGCGCTTGGGGTGCGCCTCGCGATCGACGATTTCGGCACCGGTTACTCGTCGCTGTCCTACCTGCACCGCTTCCCGATCGACATGCTGAAGATCGACCGCTCGTTCGTCAGCTGCCTCACCAACTCCGACAACGGCCCGGAGCTGGCGCGCGCCGTGATCACCCTCGGTGACACGCTCGGACTGGAGACAGTGGCCGAAGGTATCGAGCACGAGCCGCAGGTCGCAGCCCTGCTCGAGCTCGGGTGCGTCGCCGGACAGGGCTTTCTGTTTGCCAAGGCGGATTCGCTCGAGCATCTGGCGCAGAGCCCGTTCGTCGCGCGGCGCAACGCGCTCTGGTCCGGGCACAGCGCGCGCGAGCAGCTGTCCGCGACCGGGCGTTTGAGGATTGCGGCGATGCTCGGCCGGCCCGGCGCGGCTTGAGACCAAAGCCCAGCGACGAAAGGACCGCCCCCAAGGGGATAAGGGGCGGCCGTTACTCGGTTAATCAGCGATTAGCGATATAGGCAGTGAACGCCTGCCAACGGCAATATACCTCCGCACGGTAGGCCTGTCATAGACGCGCAGCCGCGTGTCCAATCTGGCACGACTGCGCCAGCTCTGGCATCGCAGCGCGCGCACCGTCGAGACCGACGCTCCCGATCAGATCCATAATGCGCGGCATGGAAACCAGCCGCGCGCGGTGCAGTGTGAGTGCACCGCAAGGGGTCCCGTATGACGCTCGAAACGATCAGTGAACACCGCAGCTTCGGCGGTCTGCAGGGCTACTACCGTCACGCTTCAGGCGTGATCGGACTGCCGATGCGCTTCGCGGTGTATCAACCGCCGCAGTCGGAGCAGCGGCGCGTGCCGGTGCTGTTCTACCTCGCGGGGCTCACCTGCACCGAAGAGACCTTCGCCATCAAGGCGGGCGCGCAGCGGATCGCCGCGCAGCTCGGTTTGATGCTGGTGGCCTGCGACACCAGTCCGCGCCAGACCGGCATCCCGGGCGAAGCCGACGACTGGGAGTTCGGCAGCGGCGCGGGCTTCTACCTGAACGCCACGCAGGCCCCCTGGTCGCGGTACTTCCGCATGTACGACTACGTGCTCGGGGAGCTGCGCGAGACGGTGTTGGCGCACTTCCCCGGCGAGCCGCAGCGGCTGGGAATCTTCGGCCATTCCATGGGCGGACACGGAGCGCTGGTGCTGGCGCTGCGCAACCCCACCGTCTATCGCTCGGTGTCGGCGTTCGCGCCGATCTGCTCGCCGACGCGCTGTCCGTGGGGGCGCAAGGCATTCACCGGTTACCTGGGCGAGGACCAGGCCACCTGGGCGAGTTATGACGCCGTCGAGCTGCTCAACGCGCGCGGCACCCGGGCGTTCCGCGAGATCCTGGTGGACCAGGGCCTGGCGGACAAATTTCTGCCGCAGGGACAACTGTTGCCCGAGCTGCTCGAGGCGGCCTGCGCGAAGGCCGGCCAGCCGCTGCGGCTGCGCCGCGAGGAGGGCTACGGCCACGATTATTTCTTCATCGCGAGCTTCGTCGAGGACCATCTGCGCTTTCACGCTGACGCGCTGGCCGCGTAGCGCCCCGTACAGCTGCGATCCGAGCGGGCTGTGGCCCTATACTTCGGCGAGGGCGGGAATAACTCCCGGTAGAATCGGGACGCAATCCCGGGAGGCATCGGGCGGTGGGCCAGCACACAGGGGCGTTGCGACGGATCACGCGGGTGCGCGGCGCCGCACCTGCAGCGCTGCTCGCCGCAACGCTGGCGGCCTGCGTGGCGGTGCCGCCGCCGGCACCACTGCAGCCCTCCCAGACGAGCGCCGAGTTCAGCGCCCGACGACTGGGCGCGCTGGCGCAACTGCCGCCGGCATCGGCCGGCTGGGACCGCTCGCAGTGGCTCGCCGCCGCTTTGCAGTTGAATCCGCAGCTCGCGGAAGGACGCGCCGCGGTGGCGGCCGCCGCGGCCGCCGAGAGGACCGCCGCCGAGCATCCGAATCCCAACATGGAGCTGTTCGCGGAGTACGTCACGAACGCGGCGCAGAGCGCGGCGTGGCTCTACGGGCTGTCGCTCGATTTCCTGCTGCACCAGCCCGGCACGCGCGCGCGCGAGCGCGAGCGCACGCAGCTCGAGACGGCACTGGCGCAATCGGACCTCGCCGATTCGATCTGGCAGGTGCGCGCGGCGCTGCGGCAGGCACTGCTCGATGCCGTGTCGTCGCAGGACGAGGCACGCTTGCTCGATTCGCTGACGGTCGAGCGCCAGGCGCTGGTCGAGGGCGACCGGCGGCGCGTCGAGCTCGGTGAGCTCGATCGCGCGCAGCTGCTGACCGACCAGCTGGAGCTGGCGCGCGCGCGGCAGCGCCAGCAGCAATCCCAGGCGCGGAGGAACACGGCCGTGGCGCTACTGGCCGCCGCGGTCGGCGTGCCGGCAGCGGCGCTCAACGAGGTGCCGCTGCGCTGGGACAGCTGGGCGGCGATCGACACGCTGCCGGACAGCGCACCGGGCCGCTGGCGTGACCAGGCGCTGATCGGCCGGCCGCAGATCGTGCGCGCGCTGCGCGAGTACGACCTCGCGGAGCTCGGCCTGAAGAACGCGGCGGCGCAGCGCTGGCCGCAGCTGCACGTCACGCCGGCTTACGCCTGGGGCTCGGGCGGGGCGCGCGAGGACTCGCTCGAGGACATTGCGCAGGAGAGCGCGGTCGGCGTGTCCTTCGAGCTGCCGCTGTTCAACCAGCACCAGGGGCCGATTGGCGAGGCCGTAGCGCGGCGCACCGCCGCGGGTGAGCACCTCAAGGCCGTGCAGGCCGACATCTTCGCGCAGATCGACCGCGCCGAGCTCGCGTGGCCGGCGGCGCGCGCGGCGTGGGACGGCGCGCGCCAGGCCGCCGACATTTCCGCGCGGCAGAGCGTGCGCGCCGGGCAGGCGCTCGCGGCCGGCGACGGCGAGCGAAGCGATGCGCTCACGGCGCGGATCGGCGCCACCGAGGCGCAGCTCACGGTCCTCGAGGCGGCGCACACGGCCCAAGTGGCGTTCGGCGAGCTCGAGGATGCCTACCGCCGCCCGCTCGAGGGCGCCGAGAGCCGGCTGGCCGGCTCCGCGGCCCCGCAATCGCCTGACACCGCGGGCCGAAGATCATGAGGCTCGCGTGGCTGCTGACCGCGGCGGCTACGCTGAGCGTGGCGGGCACGCCGGCTGCGGCGGGCGAGGCGAGCAAGGGCGAGTCGTCCGAGAGCGAGCCGGCGGCACCGCTCGTGCTCACCTTGTCGCAGCGGGAGGCCGTCGGCATCCGCGTCGAGCAGCCGCTGCCGCTCGAGAGTGCGCCGCAGATCGAGGCGTTCGCGACGGTGCTCGACCCGGCATCCCTGGTGACCGACCTGGGGCGCCTGCAGAGCACGCGCGCGGCCGCCACGGCTGCCGGCGCCGAAGCCGCACGCCTCGAGCGGCTCTATCGCGACGACGCGCAGGCCTCACTGAAAGCATGGCAGGCCGCGCAGGCGCAGGCCGTGCAGGCGAGGAGCGACGCGGCCACCGCGGCGATGAGCTTCAGGCTCCAGTGGGGACCGCTGGCGGGTTGGAGCGCGGCGCGCCAGCAGGCGTTGCTTCAGGCGCTCAGCACGGGCGCGCAGGCGTTGCTGCGCGCGGATGTGCCGGGCAGTCACGTGAGCGGTGCGGTCGGCGCGCGGGCACTGCTCGATGTCGACGGCGTGAATGTCGGCGCGCAGGTTCTCGGCACGCTGCCGCGCACCGCGGCGCAGTCGCAGAGCAGCGGCTGGTTGCTCGAGATCGGCGCGGCGCCCGCGGGCTTAGGTCCCGGGGCGCGTGTCGCGGTGCGACTGCAGGCGCCGGTCGTCGCGGGGCTGTTGGTGCCGGCGGCGGCGCTGATCTACGCGCAGGACGGCACCTACCTTTATCGGCAGCTGGCGGCGGGCGAGTCCGGCGCCTTTCACTATGAGTCGGTCGCCGTGAAGCCGCTGGTGCGCGTCGGCGATGCCTGGCTGGTGCAGGGCGTGGCGCATGGCGATGAAGTGGTGGTGCGGGGCGCGGGAGTGCTGTGGTCGCTGCAGGGAATCGCGAGCTTCTCCGCCGCGGAAGAGGACCACGACTAGCGCCCATGCTTGCCGCCATCGTTCGTGGGTCGCTCGGTCATCCGAAGATCGTCACCGCGCTCTCAGTGCTGATCGCGCTGCTCGGCGTCGGCGCACTGGTCGCGGCGCGCTTCGACGTATTTCCCGACTTCGCGCCGCCGCACCTGTTGATTCAGGCGGAGGCTCCCGGCCTCGACGCCGTGCAGGTGGAGTCGCTAGTGACGCGGCCGTTGGAGGACCTGCTCGCCGGTGCCGAGAACGTCGACGCGGTGCGCTCGAGCTCGAGCCAGGGACTGGCCGCGATCCAGGTCGTGTTCGGGCGCGGCAGCGACCCGTACCTGCAACGGCAGGTCATCAGCGAGCGCCTTGCCGGTGCGAGCGCGTTGCTGCCGGCCGGGGTCGGCGCGCCGCTGCTGTCGCCGCTCAGCTCCTCGATGGAGTACCTGGTGCACTTCGGCTTCACCAGCGAGCGGCTGTCGCCGATCGAGCTGCGCGACCTGATCCGCTGGACCATCAAGCCGCAGATCCTCGCCGTACCCGGCGTGGCGCAGGTGCAGATCTTCGGCGGCGATTCGCGTGAGCGGCAACTGTGGATCGACCCGCTGAAGCTCGATGGCGCCGGCGTGACGCTCGACGAGGTATTCGAGGCCGCGCGCCGCGGTACCCGCATGACCGGTGGCGGCTATCTCGAGACCGCCAGCCAGCGCATCGTGCTGCAGACGCAGGCGGCGGGTGACTCGCCCGAAGCGCTGGCGCAGGCGGTGGTCGCTTCCCACGACGGCGTGCCGGTACGCATCGGCGACGTGGCGCAGGTGCGCGACGGCGCTGCGCCGCGCTTTGGCGCTGCGATCATCCAGGGGCAGCCCGGCATACTGGTCGAGACCTCGACCCAGTACGGCGCCAACACGCTCGAGGTCACGCGCGAGCTCGAGCACCGCCTGGAGGTGTTGGTCCCGGCGCTCGCGCGCCATGGCGTCGAGTATCACCCGGCGCTGTTGCGGCCGGCGAGCTTCATCGAGAGTGCCATTGGGAAGCTGCGCAACTCGTTGGCGGTGGGGGCGCTCCTGGTCGTGACGCTGCTGCTGCTGACATTGCGTGACTGGCGCGGCGCCCTGATCTCCTTCAGCGCCATCCCGGTGTCGCTGCTCGCCACCGTGTGGATTCTCAGTCTCGGCGGACTCACGCTCAACACTATGAGCCTGGGGGGCCTGGTGGTGGCGCTCGGCGTGGTGGTGGACGATGCGGTCATCGACGTCGAGAACATCTCACGCCGGCGCCGCGCCGCCGGCGCCGGCGGCAATCTCGCGGCGCTGCTGCTCGACGCCTCGCTCGAAGTACGCCGGCCGGTGTTCTACGCCACCGCAGCCGTGGCGGTGGCGTTTCTGCCGATCCTGATGCTCTCGGGACTGCAGGGCGCATTCTTCCGGCCGCTGGCGACCGCATTCCTGCTGGCGGTGGGCTTGTCGCTCCTGGTGGCCATGAGCGCGACTCCAGCGTTGTGCGCGCTGCTGATGGGCGGCTACCGGCCGCGCGAGGAGCCCGGGTGGCTAAGGCGCGCCAAGCGCTGGCAGCGCTCGACGATCGCGCGCCTGGCAGCGCACGCCCCGCTGGTGCTGGCGGCGATTCTGGTGAGCGGCGCCGCGGGGCTCGCGCTGCTGCCGCTGCTCGGGTCGCGGCTGCTGCCCGACTTCCGCGAGAACTACCTGATCGCGCACGCCTCGCTCCGGCCCGGCATCTCGCTCGAGGAGACCTCGCGCGTCGGCGAGCGGATCGCGGCGCGCATTGCGGCTATTCCCGGTGTGCGCAGCGTCGCTGAGCAGATTGGGCGGGCGGAGAACGGCCAGGACCCCGATGCGCCCAATAAGAGCGAGTTCGAGATCCAGCTGGACCCGCGGGCCGTGAGCACCACGCAGCTCGAGTCGCGCGTGCGCACGGTGTTCGAGCAGTTTCCGAATCAGCTGGTGGAGATCTACTCGGTGCTCGCCGAGCGCATCGGCGAGACGCTCTCGGGCGAGGTGGCGCCGTTCTTCGTGAGCGTCTTCGGCCCGGACCTCGACACCGACGACCAGGTGGCCGGCGAGATCGCAGCGCTGCTGCGCCGCTGGCCGCAGAGCGGCGAGGTGCAGCTGGAGGTGCCGCCGCGGCAGCCGGAGCTGCAGGTGCGGCTGCTGCCGGAGCGATTGAGTCTCTACGGACTGCAGGCCGAGGATGCGCTGGCGACGCTCAACGCCGCCTACCACGGCACCGAGATCGCCGAGCTCGCCGCGTCCGACCGCAGCGTACCGGTGGTCGCGCGGCTGGCCGGCGTCGGCCGTACACCCGGAGACGTCGGCGCGCTGCGGGTGCGCGGCCGCGACGGCACGCTGGTGCCGCTGTCCACCGTGGCCTCGCTCACCATGGTGTCCGCACGCAGTCTGGTCGAGCACGAGGACGGACTGCGCCGCCAGGTCGTCATTGCCAGTCCCACGACGGCCGACCAGGCCGGTTATGCGCACGCCGCTCAAGCCGCGATCGCCACGCACATCCGTCTGCCGCCGAACGTCTATCTGCGCTACGGCGGCACCGCGCCGGCGCAGGCGGCGGCCGCGCACGAGCTGCTGTGGCACTCGGCGGCCGCACTCATCCTGATCGTGCTGCTGCTGGCGCTCGCCTTCGGTCAGCCGCGCCACGTGCTGCTGGTGCTGGCAGCGCTGCCGAGCACGCTGATCGGCGGGGTGGCGGCAGTGGCGCTCACCGCGGGTACGATGTCGCTCGGGGCGATGGTCGGGTTCGTGGCGCTGTTCGGTATGGCCGCACGCAACACCATCCTGCTGATCTCTCACTACGAGCATCTGGTCGCCACCGAAGGCGCGGCCTGGAGCCTCGCGACCGCCGTGCGCGGTGCGGAGGAGCGCCTGACACCGGTGCTGCTCACGGCGCTACTGACGGCGCTGGCGCTGCTGCCGGTCGCCTTGCAGTCGAACGCGCCGGGCCATGAGATCGAAGGTCCCATGGCGGTGGTGATTCTCGGCGGACTGGTCTCCTCGACCCTCGTCAGTCTCGTCCTGGTGCCGCCGCTCGCCGCGCGCTGGCTGCGCGCCAGTCGGCCTTAGCGCCGCCATCGGGCTCTCGTCGGAGTGGGTCGTTTGTGCAACAGATCCGAGGCACACCGCGGCCTTTCTGGCAACGCTCACCGACCGGTAAAAAGGGCCGAAGTTCTAAGTCATTGTTCCCACAACACCTCATCTGTTGCTGTCTAGCAACACCATCTGGCATGTCGCTTGCTCATGCCGACACCCGGGGACTCAATCTGCGGGAGTAATTCAAATGAGCAATGTTTGCCCGACTCGACGGATTCTGCGGCCGGCGCTTGCCGGCGCCGCGTTGGCCCTGCTGGCAGTGCCGGCATGGGCAGTGGACCTGTCGACCTCCGACGGGACCTGGACTTTCTCCATCGACGGCAGCGTGAACGTCGACTACATCTATTCCAACTGCCAGAGCCCGACCAGTGCGGCGGCCATCAGCGGCGGTCTGACCTGTGTCGGCTCGGCGAACGGCAACGGCGTGTCGAACGTCGGCAACGGCCTGTTGCCGGCGGCCTTCACCTTCGGTGTGGCGACCACCCAGGACGGCATCGACTTGTCGGCGCACCTGGGCCTCTATCCGGGCATCGCGACCAACGACGGCGGCAGTCCGAACCTGCAGGTGACCGACGGCCTCACCGGGAATCCTGGTGAGAGCAACACCGCACTCGGCAGCACCGGGTTGGATATCCGCCAGGTTTATTTGACTTTCGGCACCAAGACGGCGGGCACCGTCACGCTCGGTCGCAACATCGGCCTGTTCGGCGCCGACGTCATTCTCAATGACATGACACTGTTGGGAGTCGGCGCGCCCGGCTCGGCCGCCGGGGCTTCGCCTTCCAACACCACGTTAGGCGGTATCGGCTTCGGCTACATCTATACCGACTGGCTGGCGCAGATGGACTACACGACTCCCGACCTCTCGGGCTTTGCGGTCACGGCGGGGATTTACGATCCGCTCAATTCCCTCAGCGACCCCGGCACCACGGAGGGCAAGAAAGCTCCGGGCTTTCACGCCAAGGCGACCTACACGATGCCGATCGCCGAGGGCACCAAGCTCTACCTCTCGGTGGCGTTCATCACGCAGCAGCAGGACTATGTGGCACCCAGTCTTGCCCCGACGGGCACTCCGTACAGCTACACCGGCGACGGGGTCGACTTCTTCGCCAAGTTCGACCTTCAGGACCTGGAGCTGATCGGCTACTACTACCATGCCGAGGGCCTCGGCACGACCGCGCTGTTCGACGGCGGCGCCTTCGGCCTCGGCCAGACGCGCACCTCGGACGGCTTTTTTGCCCAGGCAACCTACAAGTTCGGGCCGGTGAAGCTCGGCGTGAATTACGGCCGCAGCAACCTGGATTACGCCAATGGCGCCGACCAGCTCGCCAATCCGGACCTGGTCAGCTACAACCAGAAGGTCACCGGGGGCGTGTACTACTCGCTCACCAAGAACCTGACGCTGTTGGGCGAGGTCAGCGGCGTGAAGAGCGAGTCGCAGGCCGGCGGCAGTAACAATGCCACTACCGTCAACGTAGGCGCGTTCCTTGCATTTTGAAGGGGCTGGCAGGGCCGCGGCGGTGGACCGGGCGGCGCGATTCGCGCCGTTCGGGGCGGCTGCGCGATTGTGTCATTTGTGACACAGACTTGTGGCGGAGCCGCGGCCCCTACAGATAAACCTGAATTGAGACTACGATACCCGGCCAGCTTGGCTAAGAATATTTTCAGCTTAGCTAAGAATTTAAGGAGAACACGCGCTCACGGCAGTTGCTCGCCGACGCCTCAATCGAAGACGAAGACCAACTCGAAATTCATACAACTCGAAGCTTAGGAGATCTGCGTATGCGATTCGAATGCAACAGAAGCAGCTGGCGCGATATCTGTCTCGCGCTGGCACTCGGAGCGTCCTGCGCAGCGGCATTCGGGGATGAAGTCACCGACCGCTCGAAGGATCCAAACCTGTGGGCAGCCCCCGGCGGCGATCCGGCGTTGACCCGGCACAGCAAGCTGAACCAGATCAGCACTGCGAACGTCGGCCAGCTGCAGATGATCTGGTCGCAGTCGAGTGGCACGCTGCGCGGCCACGAGGGTCAGCCGCTGGTGGTGACGGTGGACGGCAAGCCGATGATGTACATGGAGAGCGGCTGGCCGAACATCGTGCAGGCACTCGATCTGTCGGATGCGGATCATCCTAAGGAGGTCTGGAACTACACCAAGAAGACCAATCGGGACGAGTCGGCGGTGGCACGCGCCTGTTGCGACACCGTGAATCGCGGTATGTCCTTTGCGGATGGCAAGCTGGTGTTGGAGACTCTCGACGGCTACGTCATCGCGCTCGATGCGACCACCGGCAAGGAAGACTGGGTCGTCAAGGATGCCTATCCGGACCATGGCGAGACGCTGACCGCGGCGCCCATCGTTGCCGAGGGCAAAGTCCTGATCGGCATCAGCGGTGATGAGTTCGGCGCGCGCGGCCGCTTCGACGCCTACAACCTGTCCGATGGCTCCAAGGCGTGGGAGTGCCAGAACAACGGCACTGACAAGGACGTGTGCCTTACCAAGGACACCAACAAGAAGCATCCGGAATACGGCCGGGCCGGACACGACATCGGCATCAGCACCTATCCGGGCGACGAGTGGCATCGCGGTGGCGGCGCCATGTGGGGCTGGTACAGCTACGATCCGGAGCTGAAGATCGTGTACGCCTCGAGCGGCAACCCGGGTCTCTGGAGCCCGTCCTACCGCTGCGGTGCGGAGCCCATCACCCAGGAAGCCTGCAACAGCGGCAAGTGGGACAACAAGTGGTCGATGACCATCTTCGCCCGCAAGGTCGACACCGGTGAGGTGGTCTGGGCCTACCAGATGACGCCGTTCGACCAGTGGGACTATGACGGCATCAACGAGAACATGCTCGAAGACCTCACGGTCGACGGCAAGATGCGCAAAGTGCTGATCCACTTCGATCGCAACGGCTTTGCGTACGTGGTCGACCGTACCGACGGCACGCTGCTGCGCGCCAACAAGTACGTGACCACCAACTGGGCCGAGAAGATCGACATGAAGACCGGCCGCCCGGTGAAGGTATACGAGCATTCGCCGTTGAAAGTGCACGGCAACACGCAGGCCTGTCCGTCCGCGATGGGCGGCAAGGACCAGCAGCCGTGCGCGATCGACCCGAGTGAGCCCGGCATGGCGTATTGCCCGACCAACAACTGGTGCATGGAGGATGAGCCCCAGGAGCGTACGCACACGCAGCAGGGCATCGTGTACGTGTTTGCGAACGTGTACATGTATCCGGAAAAACCGGGCATTACGGGCAAGTTCAAGAAGTTCAACGTGCTGACCGGCGAGACGGTGTGGGAGATCCCGGATCCGTATCCGAACTGGGGCGGCGCCCTGGTGACCGACGGCGGCCTGGCCTTCTACGGCAGCCTGAACGGTGACTTCCGCGCCGTGGACCGCCAATCCGGCAAGGTGCTGTGGCAGCGTCGACTGGGGTCGGGAATCATCGGCAATCCGATCACCTACTCCATCAACGGCAAGCAGTACATCACCGTGTGGAGCGGTATCGGCGGCTGGATCGGCCTACCGGTGACCGCGGGCCTTGATCTTAGCGATAAGTTCGGTGCCATCGGCGCCACCGCGATGACCAAAGCAGCGGGACTGAGCATGATCCCGCAGGGTGGGACTCTCTACACCTTCGCCGTACAATGAGCAGATAATCGCGGATGGAATTGGACGCGCCCGGCGGGTTTTGCCGGGCGCGTCCCTCGTCCGGGCGAAGGGCGCCTGAGGGACCGAGGAGCCGGAAGAATGACGATGTGGATGAGGAGCGGACCGGCGCTGACTGCCGCGCTGGTCGGAGCGGTGGTCACTCTGCTGGGCGCGCCCCGCGTAGCCCAGGCCGAGCTGCGGGTGTGCGCCGACCCCGGCAACATGCCGCTGTCCAACAATCGCGGCGAGGGGTTCGAGAACAAGATAGCCGACGTGCTCGCCAGCGCGCTCGGCACGACGGTCATCAATTACTACCGTCCGGGGGTCGAGCGCGGGCTCACTCGGACGACGCTGTACGCCGACAATTGCGACGTCATGTTGGACATGCCGCCGGATTCGGACGACGTACTCACCACCCGGGCGCTGTACCGCACGACCTTCGTGCTGGCCTACCGCAGCGATCGCGGCTATGACTTCAAGAGCCTCGACGACCCGAGGCTGAAAAAGCTCAAGGTCGGGGTCTACGAGACCTCGGCGGTGCGCGAAGCGCTGCTCGAGCACAGCGTCGTGAGCAACGTCTCGATCCACTACCTGAGTCACGACGCCGACCTGGTGCCCAAGGATCAGCCGAGCTACCAGGTGCAGGAGGTGATCGACGGTACGCTGGACGTCGCCGCGGTCTGGGGACCGATGGCCGGCTACTACAAGGTGATGAAGCACGCGCCGCTCACCATCGAGCCGGTGAACCTGATGAGTGATGCGACGCCGCTGGAGTTCGACATGGCGATCGCGGTGCGACGCCAGGATCACGAACTTGCGCAGCGCCTCGAGCGGGCGATGCTGGAGCACCGCGAAGCGCTGCTCGCGATTCTCAACGACTACGGCGTGCCGCTGGTGAAATGCGCCGAGTGCATCATCAGCGGTGATCTGCCGTCCCACGGGCCGTACGCACCTCCCAAGCCCGAGCCGGCGAGCGCGCCGGCGGGACCCGCGGTGAGCATCGCGCAGCTCAACGGCTGGCTCGCCAAGGGCGCCAACGCCACCGAAGAGCTGAGCAATGCGGTGATTGCGGATGACCAGGCGCGTGTCAGCTACCTGCTCGATCAGAGGCACGCCTCGGTGGCGGCGTTGGATCTGCAGGGTGAGTCGCCGCTGCACGGTGCTCTGGTGCAGAAGTCCCCGGGGATGGTCGCCCTGCTGATCGCGCACGGTGCCGACGTCAACCAGCGCGATCGCGACGGGTGGACGCCGCTGATGCAGGCGGCCTATACGGACGATGCCGCCGACGTCAGGGTGCTGGTCGCGCACGGCGCCGATCCGAACGCCGTCAACCGCCAGCATCTCACCGCGCTCGGCATCGCGGCGCAGTACGAGAAGAACAGCTCCGCCATGGCACTGATCGCTGCCGGCGCGAATCCCGGCGCAGCGATCGGCGGCGCCGGCTATACGCCGCTGATGCTTGCGACCGCCAACGACGCGCAGCCACTCGCGCAGGCGCTGATAGCCAAGGGCGCCCAGGTGAACGCCGTCAACAGCGGCGGTGTTACCGCGCTCATGATCGCCGTCGCCGACGGCAATGCCGACATGGTGGAGCTGCTGCTGCGCGCCGGCGCGAACGCCAGCGTTCGGACCTCGCGCGGAGACACGGCGCTGTCGATCGCGCGCGAGAAGCGCAACAGCAAGATTATGCAGCTGCTGGCGGCGGTGCCGGCGCATCCGGGCGCCTGACAGCACCGCACCCGGGGGATGAAAGTCGAGGAACAGGTGATCAGGAATCTAGGATTGATGTGTGCGCTCGCCGTCTTGTGCGCGTCGGGCTACGCCCAGCAGGCCCAGTCGCCCGCAGGCGGCGGCGGACAGCCGGCGGCGGCCGGCAGCACCATGACGCCGGTGCAGCGGGCGGATTCCGCGCCCAAGGGCACACTCAAGAACCCTTACAAGGACACCGACGCGGCGGTGGTCAAGGCCGGACAGCAGTTGTTCCAGAACTACGCCTGCAGCGGCTGCCACGGCGGCGGCGGGGGTGGCGGCATGTGCCCGGCGGTGATCGATGGCGTGTGGATCTACGGCGGCGATGACGACACGCTCTTCAGGCTGGTCGCCTACGGCAGCCAGATTCTGCAGAGCAAGGGCTACAGCCGCCAGGCGTATGAGAACGTCGTCGCCCCCATGCCCCAGATGGGCCAGATCGTGAAGAGCGATGACGATCTGTGGCGCCTGCTGACGTTTGTGCGCTCGGTCTATCATGGGCCACCGGAGTGCAAGTTCGGTTGCAAGAGCGGCGGCAGTTAGGGCGGCAGCTGGGCTGGTGGCGAGAACGGCAGATTCAGAGGCGGGGGGTTCGATCAAAGAGGAGGGGCCTATGATGCGCGCGCGACCGGCAGCTCACAGTCATGCGGACCTCATCATCGGCGGCCTGATGCGTCGGCGCGGCGCCGAACCGCCCGTCACGGACGAGGTGCGCAACTCCTGGACCCGCTGCCTCAATAATTACGCTCTCGACCCGCAGGAGACCCGCCGCCCGACCAGCGTCGAGCGCGGGGACCTGGAGGCGCGGCGCGAGCGCCTCGCCGTGCTGCTCGCCGTCGCGCGCATCGAGATGGAAGCCCTCGGCAGGCTGATGAAGCACTCCGAGTACAGCATCATGCTCACCGATCGCGACGGGGTGATTCTCAGCTGCCTCGGCGATACCGGCTTCTCCGCCGTGGCGCGGCGCTCCGGCTTCCGCGAGGGCGTGATGTGGAGCGAGCGCGAGATGGGCACCAATGGCATGGGAACTTGTCTCATGGCCAGGCGCCCCGTCGTGATCCACCACAACGACCATTTTCTCGAGCAGAACACCGGGCTCACCTGTTCGGCGGCCCCGATCTTCGATATGCGCGGGGAGCTGCTGGCGGCGCTCGACATCTCCGGAGCCTCTACCAATCTGCAGAGCCATACGCTCGCTCTGGTCGACATGGCGGCGCAGAACGTCGAGAACCGTACGCTCCTCTCCGCCTGCAAGGAGCTGCACCTGGTGCGCTTCCACCGCTGCGCGGAATTCGTCAGCACCTCGGGCGAAGGGGTGTTGGCGTTCGACGACCAGGGCGTGGTGCGCGGCGCCAACCGCGCGGCGTTGACCCTGCTCGGCCAGCCCGATCACCCCTCGGTATGCGGCCAGCGCGTCGACCGGATCCTCGACACCAGTCTCGCGACGCTGATGCGGCTCTCGGCGCAACATGACTTCCGCGCCGAGCCGTTGAGTCCCAGGCTCGCTCCGCAGCGCTGGTTCGCCACCGTGCACGCCCCGGCGGTGGCGCCCAAGCGCGCGCGGCTGCCGTCCGGCACGGTCGCCGATGCGGAGGCGCCCCTGGCAGCGCGCGGCTCGCTCGATTGCCTGGAATCGTCCGATCCGGCCATGCAGCACAACGTCGCGGTGCTCAAGCGCGTGCTCGACCGCGACATCTCGGTGCTGTTGCTCGGCGAGACCGGCAGCGGCAAGGGCTACTGCGCGCGCGCCATCCACTGCGCCAGCAGCCGCGTGCACAAACCTTTCGTCACGGTGAACTGCGCGGCAATTCCAGAGTCGCTGATCGAGAGCGAGCTGTTCGGACACAAGCCGGGCGCCTTCACCGGGGCGGCGCGCGAGGGCGGCATGGGCCGGATTCTGCAGGCCAACGGCGGCACGCTGTTCCTCGACGAGATCGGCGACATGCCGGTGGCGCTGCAGGCACGGCTGCTGAACGTGATCGAGGACCGGGAGGTGATGCCACTCGGCGGCAGCAAGGTGGTGAACGTCGACGTGCGGGTCGTCAGCGCCACGCAGCACGATCCGTTGCAGATGATCGCGTGCGGCAAGTTCCGCCAGGACCTGTACTACCGGCTGAACGGCCTGACCGTGCGCATGCCGCCGCTGCGTGAGCGCAGCGACTGCGCCGAGCTGATCCACAAGCTCCTCGACACCGAGACCGCGGGCGGACCGGCCGTGGCGATCGAGCCGGCGCTGCTCGAGCGGCTGGTGCGGGACTCCTGGCCGGGCAACATCCGGCAGCTGCGCAACGTGCTACGCACCATGCTGGCGCTGCGCACTTCGGATTCCCTCACGCTGGACGAGTTCAACGATGAGTGGCTGACGGTGCGCGCGGCGGAGCTGCACGCGCCGGGCCAGCCAGGCATAACGGACCCGGACGCAGAGAGCGGCGAGAGCGTTCTGAGCGATGCGGAGCGGGAGGCACTGCGCCGGACGCTGGAATCCTGTCAATGGAACGTGAGCGCCGCGGCGGCGCGCCTGCACATCAGCCGCCGAACGATCTATAGGAAAATTCATCGGCACGGGTTGCTGCGGGACGCCCAGCACCTCGCGGTGAGTGCGCAGGAGCCGGGATGAGACTCCGCGAGCGTGCGAGGCGTCGTGTTCGACCCATAAACTGAGGCTTAGACCAACATGGCGACAAAGATACATCCGCTGGTTGATAACGGAGTGAAGCACGGCACGCCGGGCTTCGCCGGGGGCACTCTCACCTGCAAGTGCACGCGCGATCCGGTGACAGTGCGTATCGCATCGAACGTGGCGTTCAATCACGTCTGCGGCTGCAGCAAGTGCTGGAAGCCGGAGGGCTCGGTGTTCTCGCTGATCGGCGTGACCGGCCGCGACAAGGTTACGGTGACGGCGAACGCCAACAAGCTCAAAGTCGTCGACGAGAAGGCGCCGATCAGGCGCCACGCCTGCACCGGCTGCGGCGTGCACATGTATGGCCGCATCGAGAACAAGGATCACCCGTTCTACGGCTTCGACTTCTTCCATGTCGAGCTGTCGAAGGAGCAGGGCTGGGAAGAGCCCAAGTTTGCGGCGTTCGTGTCCTCCATCATCGAGTCCGGCTTCCCGCCGAAGCGCATGGACGAAGTGCGCGGCCGGTTGAAGGAGCTGAAGCTCGAGCCGTACGACTGTCTGTCGCCCGCGCTGATGGACCTGATCGCGACGCACGCGGCCAAGGCCAAGGGCACCTACAAAGAGGCGTAACGAGAGCCGCCCGGCGTTGGGGCCCCGCGTACGCGCGGGGTCCCATACTCTCTTTCGGATCTGCCCCCGAATCAGGAATCCTGCACTTATGAAAACGCGCGCCGCGATCGCTCCCGCCGCCGGCAAACCGCTCGAGATCGTTACCCTCGATCTCGACGGACCGAAGGCCGGCGAGGTACTGGTGGAATTGAAGGCAACCGGCATCTGTCACACGGACGAGTTCACCCGCTCCGGCGGCGACCCGGAGGGGTTGTTCCCGGCGATCCTCGGCCACGAGGGCGCCGGGATCGTGGTCGACGTCGGTCCCGGAGTCACCTCGGTGAAGAAGGGCGACCACGTCATCCCGCTCTACACGCCCGAGTGCCGGCAGTGCAAGAGCTGCCTGTCGCGCAAGACGAATCTCTGCACCGCGATCCGCGCGACCCAGGGCAAGGGCGTGATGCCCGACGGCACCAGCCGCTTCTCGCTCGGCGGCCAGAAGGTGTTCCACTACATGGGCTGCTCGACGTTCTCCAACTTCACCGTGCTGCCGGAGATCGCGGTCGCGAAGATTCGCGAGGACGCCCCGTTCGACAAGGTGTGCTACATCGGCTGCGGTGTGACCACCGGCATCGGCGCGGTGATCAACACCGCCAAGGTCGAGCCCGGCGCGAACGTCGTGGTATTCGGGCTCGGCGGCATCGGCTTGAACGTGGTGCAGGGCGCACGCCTCGCGGGCGCCAACAAGATCGTCGGCGTGGATCTGAATCCGGCCCGCAAGGCGCTCGGCGAGAAGTTCGGCATGACCCACTTCGTGAATCCGAAGGAAGTGGCCGGGGACCTGGTGGCGCACCTCGTGGAGGTGACCGACGGCGGCGCGGATTACAGCTTCGAGTGCGTCGGCAACGTCGAGCTGATGCGCACCGCGCTCGAGTGCTGCCACCGCGGCTGGGGCGTGTCGGTGATCATCGGCGTAGCCGGCGCCGGCAAGGAGATCCACACGCGTCCGTTTCAACTGGTTACCGGACGGGTGTGGAAGGGCACGGCCTTCGGCGGCGCGCGCGGCCGCACCGACGTGCCCAAGATCGTCGACTGGTACATGGACCGCAAGATCCAGATCGATCCGCTCATCACGCACACCATGCCGCTGGACAAGATCAACAAAGGGTTCGACCTGATGCATTCGGGCGAGTCGATCCGCAGCGTCGTGATCTACTGACGATGAGCACGCGACTCAAAGGCACCCGGCGGCTGCTGGGAGCCGCGGGCGCGCTTACAGCGCTGACTCTGCTCGGTGAGGCCGGCCAGGCCGCCGAGCCGGCGGCGGCCGGGGCGCAGCGCCTGTACGTCTCGGACGAGCGCGGCGGCGATGTCGTGATCGTCGATCCGCAGCAGGCGCGCGTCGTGGCGCGCATCGCCGTGGGTAAGCGGCCGCGCGGCATAGTGATCTCCCCGGACCACGCGCGGCTGTACGTGGCGCTGACGGGCTCGCCCGCTGCGGGACCGGGGGTCGACGAGTCCAAGCTGCCGCCGCCCGACCACCGCTATGACGGCATCGGGGTGATCGACCTCAAGTCGCAGCGGCTGATTCACACCTATCCAAGCGGCATCGACCCCGAGACCTTTGCGCTGTCGCACGACGGCAGGATCCTGTACGTCTCCAACGAGGACAGTGGCCAGCTGTCGGCGCTCGACGTCACCAAAGGGAACCTGCGCGTCACGGTGCCCGTGGGCACCGAGCCCGAGGGCGTGGCGGTGAGTTCCGACGATCGCGTCGTGTACGTCGCCTGCGAGACCTCCAACGCCGTGTACGTGGTGGATGCGCCGAGCATGAAGGTGCTGGCGCAGATCCCGACCCAGAAGCGTCCGCGCGCCATTTACCTCGCACAGCGCGCGCACCGCGGCTATGCCACCGACGAGTTCGGCGCGACACTCACGGTGTTCGACACCACCGATTACAAGGTCGTGAAGACCATCGGCCTCGGCGACCCAAAGGTCGTGCGTCCCATGGGCATTGCCTCCCCGGACGGCGGCCGGCGACTGTACGTCACCACCGGGAGATTCGGCGCGCTGCTCGAGGTCGACCCGGAGTCGGGGCGGATCGTCCGCAGCATCGACAAGGTGGGAGAGCGCCCCTGGGGCGTGGCCTTGAGTCCCGACGGGAGCACCGCCTACACGGCTAACGGCCCCTCGGGCGACGTGTCGTTCGTCAATCTCAAGTCCGGGAGCGTGCAGACCCGCGTCAAGGTCGGCGGGAGCCCGTGGGGCGTGGTGCTGGCGGCGCCGTCCGACTAGCAGCTCCAGCGCAGGGCGCCAAAGTCGCGCCTTTGGCCCCCGGTAGCGAAGCTGATGTCCGAAAGATCGCCGCAGGCGATCTTTCCAATAGATTAGGGCACTACGTGTGAGCTGCCGAGGTCCTTCCAGTCGTAGCGCGGGACCTCCACCCACTGGCCGTCCTTGAGCTCGGGCACCTTGTGCACCTTGGTCTGCACGACGGTCATCGTGCCGTTCTTGTCGTCGATCCAGAAGTCGATGTCGTAGATCTGGTTGGTGGTGCCGGCGGCGCGGAAGTCGGTGCACGCAAAGTAGTGCCCGTTCTCATCCAGCTGCCGGATCGGCTGGTGCGTGTCGATGAACTGCAGGTTCAGCACCTGGCCGGTCTTGTCGTCCTTGAGCTGGAAGATGCCGTTGTTCTTGGCCTGCGCGGTGACGGCGCTCTGTTCCACCGCCGACATCACCTCCCAGCCGCGCTTGTTGGCGACCTTGCCAGGGTGCTCGGAAGCCGGTATCCACCACCAGGGGATCGGGTCGCGCGCCGTGAGCTGCCATGAGCCCTCGCTCTTCACCGGCGCCTTGTAGATGCGGGTCTCCTGCACCTGCAGCTGGCCGTCGGCCGGCGCCACCCAGAAGTCGACCAGGTAGTGCTTCTGCGCATCCGCCTGGTCGTGAAACTTCACGTCCGGAAAGAAGCCGTAGCCGTCGATGGTGCGTGTGAAGTCGATGCCGTCGAAGACCAGCTTCAACTGCGCGCCGTCGAGCGGGTCCTGGAGCGGAAACACACCGTTGTTCGCCGCGGTCGTGCTGCCGATCATCCGCTTGACCACCGTCTCGGCGTCATCGCTGTCGAAGTCCTGCATCGCCTTCTCGGTGGACTCGACGCTGCTCGCGGCGATGAAGTCGCGCGCCTTCTGCAGATTCTGGGTCGGGTTCCCGAGGAAGGCTTTCTTCGATCCCTCGCTGCTGAAGCAGTAGACCTTGCCGTCCTTATCGGTCCAGGTCACGCTGCAGTCAGTCACCACGTGCCGGCCCTGCGCGAGCGCCTCCACGCCCTGGCCGCCGAACTGCGCCTGGGAGACGGGCGTCGGAGTGTCGGCTGCGAGCGCAGCGCCGATCGCGAGCCAGGCGATAGCGCCGGCAAGCGCCGCGCGTGCCCCCGGGGACACCCGGAGAATGAAGCTGCTGGTGGTGCGTTGCATGGCGAATGCCTCTGTGCCCGAACGATGGTACTCCAGCGCTCCGGCGCTGTCCCCTAGAGGCTCAGGCGCACGCCCGCCCAGACTGCGAAGGGTTCCGCGGGCGTCACGGCATTCTCATTGGTCCAGTTGTTCGGGTTCGGGATGAATACACCGCTCGGCGTAAAGGAATTGCTGGTAAGGAAACCGGCCGTCGCGTATCTCCTGTCCAGAAGATTGACGACGCGAGCGAACACCTGCAGCTGTTTCGACAGGCGATAGCTACTCTCAAGATTCACGACCGTGTAGCCGGGAATCCAGCCGGTGCCCTCGATGTAGGCGCCCGTGGCGTTGGTGCCGCCGGCCTGATTGGCGTTGTTTTCGTCACCGTGCAGGAAGGAGCCGGACGTCGCCACCAGGCTGCCGCCGATCTGCCAGCGGCTGGTGAGATCGTAGTCCAGCACCAGTCGCCCGGTATTACGCGGGATCAGCGGAATGCGGTCGCCGGGGCTGACCACGATATTGCCGTTAGCGTCGGCCGTGCTGTTGGAGGCCGCGTCGACCGTGAAGCCCGACTGAAAGGTCGCATCGACCAGGCTGTACGCCAGGTGCCAGTTGAGGCCACCGTCCTTCCCCCCGAGCGCGAGATCGAGTCCCTGCCGGCGTGTACTGCCGACGTTGTCAAAGTAGCCGGCATTGATCGCGCTGGCGACGAACTGAATGTCGTTGCTGTTGAGAGTGCGGAAGAGGTCCGCGCTCCAGTTAAGCCGCTGATCTGCCAGGTTGCCGCGTACGCCCACCTCGACCGTGCGGGCGATCACCTGCTGCAGGTTCGGATCGCTGGCGAAGTCGTTCGGCAGGCCGCAGGGCGTGACGGGATTGGCGCAGCCGAGCTCGATCACGGTCGGCGCGCGGCTCGCCTGGTTGTAGTCGGCGTAGAGGGTCAGCGCATCGCTCGGGGTCACGGTGAAGCCGAACGCGGGATTGAGGTGGCTGAAGGTGTGATCGCCGCTCAGGGATCCGGGCTCGTTGAAGCCCGGGCCGAGGGTGGTGTTGAGACTGTAGCCGTTGAGTGTCTCGGTGTTGCTGTTGTAGCGCACCGAGAACGTGAAATGCAGCAGCTTGACCGGCGAGAGCGTGTCGGTCAGATACGCGCCGTAGATCCGGTTGTCGCCGCTCAGCGAGATGACCGTCTCGTCGTTGAACGGGCTGACCTCGTAGATGAGCAGGTGATCCGGCGTCAGCCCCCCGTACTGGTAGGACTGCGCGAACGTGTCCTGCGAGTCGGTGTAATCCGCACCCAGGACGGCCTGGTTGCTCGCCCCGAACAGATCCTGCGAATCGGTCAGCTGCAGGCCGATGCCCTTGCTGATCTGTTCCACGCGCCCGCTGGCGTTTTGTCCCGGGGTGCAGTAGGCGAGTGCCGTCTCGTTGGCGGGCGGTGCGCCGCAGTCGATCGGCGGACCGACGTAATCGCTGTTGTCCAGATAGCTGTCGTTGATGTTGCCGTTGATGCTGTCGGTGATCAGGTGGCGATAGTAGACATTCCCCGACAACAGCAGCTTCTCGGACAGGAACTGCGTGCCGGTGAGGTTGACGAAATTCAGGAGATTGGCGGTGTAGTCGGGCGTGTAGCTGGACTCATAGAGGTAATTCAGCATGCTCTGCGGCGTGGCGCCGTTGCCGTAGAGGCTGGTATCCGCGTAGGTGTAACTCAGGTCGAGGTCGGTCTTGTCCGTCTCCCAGCCCACCTTGCCGAAAGCCTGGTAAACCCGGCTGGGGGAATTGTCGCGCCAGCCGACTTCATCGAAATAGTTCCCGGCGAAGAAATAGTCGAAGTCGCCGAGCGCCCCGCCGGTCTGCCCTTCGAACGAGCGCCGCCCGAAGGAGCCGCCGTAGGCCTCGATCTCGGTTCCAGGGTCGTCATGACCGCTCTTGGTACGTATCGAGAGCGCCCCGCCGAGCGTGTTGAGACCGAACACCGGATTGGAACCCGACATGAGCGTCACGGTGGAGATCGCCGCCTGCGGAATCAGGTCCCAGTTGACGGTGTCGCCGAAGGACTCATTCACGCGCACGCCGTCGACGTAGACCGAGAGTCCCTCGGGTGTTCCGAGCAGCGGCGAGGCGGTGAATCCGTGGTAGTAAACGTCCATCTGGTACGGGTTGCCCGCACTGTCGCTGGCGTTGACGCCGCTGAAGTTGTTGTTCAGGTAGTCGGCGATGTTCAATGACTGCTGGCGTTGCATGTCCGCGCTGTTGCCGGTCTGGACGTTGGCGGGCACGTCATAGAGCGGCAACCCGAGTCCCGGGAGCGGGGTCGTGCCAATGACCGTCACCTGCGGCAGTTCCTGGACCGCGGCCGGGTTGCTGGTGGCGGGGACATCAGCACCAGCGGCTGATGTGCGAGTGGCAAGCATCGCGCATGCCAGGGCTGCGAGAGCGTACGACGCCAATGACCTTGCGATGTAAACCGTAGAACGTCCCTCTTAAATTCAGGGGCTTACCCGCGACGAGGGGGTATCTCTAGATTGTCAGCGATTATCGTCTCGGGATATTCTCCGAATTTGGTCGGGAGTTTTTCCCGATTCGTCGGGAGTGCCACGTGAACATGGCGCTCGTCATCGGTCGTTCGCTCTCGCTCGGCGTCGCAGTGTTACTGGTTGCTTGCCAGCATCCGCCTGCCGACAAACCCTATTTTCCCAGCCACCCCTCGTGGGAGATGTTTCCGCGCGCCAGCAGCCCCCCTGCGAATTGTCCGGGGCAATACCGCAATACGACCGCGACCTCCAGCGGCGACTTCTTTTTGGGTTGCTGGGGGAGCAAAACAAACTGATCGGCGCCGGGGTTCTCTTGGCCCCAATGGGGCCGGTCAGGCAGCTTCGGAGCGCAAAGGCGTACCGACCGCGAGGTTCAGAGTCGCCGCCAGCTGCGCGGCCGGCACTTTGGCGCTGCCGTCGATGCGTCCGTCGCGTACCTCGAGCCATCCGCCCTGGAGCGCGATCTCGATGCCACTGTCGGTGAGGTCGCAGATCTCTCCGGGCTTGCCCGGCACCGCGGCGATGGCGCGCGTGCGGTGCCGGACGACGTCGTAGAGACGCACCTTGCGCCCGCGCACGGTCGTCCAGGCACCGGGGGACGGATTGCAGCCGCGGATCAGGTCGTAGACCTGATCGACGTGCGCGTGCCAGTTGATCTCGGCTTCCGGATCCCGGCACCAACCCTCGTAGGTCGCGAGCTCCTCGCGCTGCGGGATCTCCTGATGGCGTCCCGCGACCACCAGATCGGCGGCCTCCAGGAGCGCTCCGACACCGAGCGGAAAGAGGTGATTGAAGTACACGCTCCCGAGCGTGTCCTCGGGACCGATGTTTACTGTCTTCTGCAGAATCACCGGGCCCTCGTCGAGGCCGTCGGTCGGCCGGAAGATGCTCAGCCCAGTCTCGCGGTCGCCCTTGATGATCGGCCAGTTGATCGAGCTCGGCCCGCGATAGCGCGGCAGCAGTGAGGGGTGATACTGGATGGTGCCGTGCTTCGGCAGATTGACGAAGCCCTGTGGCGCGAACTGCAGCACGTAGGCCATCACCCCCAGATCCACCTTCAGTCCCCGCAGCGCCTCCGCGGCCTGCTCGCCCTTGAGCGAGGGCAGCTGAAAGAGCGGCAGCGAGCGCTCCTCGGCGGCAACGCGCAGCGGATCGGGCTTGGTGCCGGGCTTCTCCGGCGCGCAGAACACGCCGGCGACTTCCGTGCCGCGGGCGATGAACGCCTCGAGGACACCCTTACCGAAGGCCTGTTGTCCGATGATCGCGATGCGCACCTTAGGTCTCGCAGGTAATGGTCGCCGTAGTTCACCCACAGTACCGTTGAGGGCAGGCCGATTTCAAATGGGACGCGGGCGGCACTGCGCCAGGCGTGACACGGCTCAGCGCCGTGCCGGCGCGAGCTTGGCACGGCGGCCGGATGCCTGCCCCGCGGCCGCGAAGAATGCGCAGTCCCGCGCCACGGGACAGGCGCCGCACTTGGGATTCGTCCGTTTGCAGAGCGTCCGGCCGTGACGCTGCAGCAGCAGGTAGGCGCGCATGCGGGCGCTCGAGGTTCCGGGCAGCTGCGCCTCGAGCGAACGCTGCGCCTGGGCGTAGAGGGCAGCGTAGGCCGCGGGCTCGCCTCCGGACTCGATGCGCGGCAGCACGTGCGGGTGACCCGAAGGAACGGCCGCGACCGGCGCGAGATCGCCGAACAGCAGGATGCGGTCGGCGCCGGGGGGGCCGATGCCGGGAAACTTCCTGAGCGCCGCGCGCGCCGCGGCGGGCGGCAGTCCGTGGAGCGCCGCGCGAAGGTCGCCCGAGAATACGGTGCGGATGCGCCTGGCGACTTCCTTCAGGCGCCGCGCCCGCAGCTCCGGCACCATGCCGCCCGCTTTGAGGACCCGGGCGAGTTTCGCGGAGCGCACCGATAGCAGGTCATCGGGCGTCACTCCGACTTCGGCGTTCAGTGATTTCCAGCCCTGGGTGCAGCGTTCCTCGCTGGGAGGGTAGCCGCAGTGCCACCACACGAGGAACAGATACGGCTCGGTCGGAGCGGATGGGGCCTGCACCCCGTGAAAGGCTTCCAGCGCGTCGAGGATCTGAACGAGGGGCGCCACGGACACAGCTTACCGCAAGGCTCAGGACCGCCCGAGGGACCGTGACGGCCTTATGTCCGCCTGTCAGTCGGCAGTCTGCCAGGTGACACGCCGTTGTCACAGTCGGCGTCTAGCGTGCTGGACCGGCAGGCTGTTCACCCTGAGGTGCATGGCTGCAGGCCGAACCACTCAAGGGAGGACGAGTCATGAAGAAGGTGATTGCAGCGAGCGCGGTGGCGCTGATCGCAGCAGGGAGCGCCATGGGCGCGCAGGGCCCGGTTCCCCAGGGCATCCCCAAGCTCGATCACGTGTTTGTCATCATGATGGAGAATCACGCCTACGGCCAGATCGCCGCCAACCCCCAGGCGCCTTTCATCAACGCCCTGATGGGCAAGGCGAACGTGGCGAGCAACTACTTCGCGATCGCCCACCCGAGCTCGACCAACTATCTCGAAGTGGTCGGTGGCTCGAACTTCAACAAGCTGTCCGATCAGTATCCGGATTGGCATAACACGAGCTGCGTGCCCAACATCGTTCCGGGCCAGCCGACCAACACCGACCTGCCGGATTCGGGGCTGTTCTGCCCGATCGCCGGCAAGAACGGCACGGACGCCGCGACCCCGGTGGTCGATAACACCATGAACGAGACCTCAAGCCCGCCACTGACCAACATCAACGGTGTGCTGTCGATCCCGGCGGACAAGAACATCGACGGCATCTCGATCGCCAACCAGCTGGTTGCCGCGGGCAAGTCGTGGAAGTCCTATCAGGAAGGTCTGCCGATCACCGGCGCCGACGGCGTCAACGTGAGCGACGGCTACTACACGCTCGGCGGCAACAATGCGGCCGGCGTCAATGTCACCTCGAACTTCGCGGCGCTCTCGACCAGCGGCAACCCGGTGAGCTCCGCCGACGTCGTGTACCTGTACGCGGTGAAGCACGACCCGTTCGCGTACTTTGCCGATGTGCAGCAGGGTAGAGACCCCGCGCTGAGCCTGAGTCGGGTGGTGTCGTTCGACGGCCAGCAGGGACTTTATGCCGACCTCAAGGCGGGCCGCGTGCCTGACTTGGCGTTCATCGCGCCGAACCAGTGCAACGACCAGCACGGGCGCGGTAACGGCACGGCGTTCTGCAACTACGACGCCGATGACAACGGCACCCAGGTGGGCCTCAACCCGTCGCTGATCCTCGAGGGCGATCTCACGGTGCAGCGTCTGGTGACCGCCATCAAGGCGTCGCCGGTGTGGTGGAACAGCCGCAGCGCGATCGTCATACTCTGGGACGAGAATGACTACAGCACCCACACCTACAACCAGGTGGTGTTCATCGTCGACACGAACTACGGGCCGCACCAGATCCAGAGCTCGCGTTTCTACGACCACTACTCGCTGACCAAGACACTCGACGCCACGTTCGGGCTGCCGTGCCTCAACCACGCGTGCGATCAGGGGGTCGAGGTCATGTCGGATCTGTTCGCACAGTAGACGCCCGCGCGTGGAGGGAGGTTATCCTCCCTCCGTGACGCGCGCGGCAATCATCTTCGCGGCCTGGATTTGCGCAGCGCCCATCGCTGCGGCGCCGGTTGCAGCAGCACCCGGCTACGATCCGCGCAGCACGCCCGCTGCGCCGTGCGGCATCGGCGTGCCTGCTCCGGGACACACGAGTCCTGAGATCGACGCGGCCGCGGGTCCCATCGCCCTCACGGTGCGTCAGGACGGCAGCCGGCTCTGCTACACGGCCAACGGCAGTGCGGACGCTCCCGTCATTCACGTGCGCCAGGGCGCAGAGCTGACGATCACGTTGCACAACGAGATCACCGACCCCGCGGCGATCGACGCCGTCAGCGGCCCCGCCAAGCTCATCACACCCAACGAGCCCGTGCCGCGGTCCGCGGGGCTCTACCGTGTGGTCGCGGGTATGCGGCATCACGCTACCGGCAGGACCAACCTCCACGTCCATGGCTTTGCCGTACCACCGGTGAGGCCGCAGGACGACGTACTGACGGTGTGCACCGATCCGGCGAGCGGCTCTGCGGGCTGCGGGCGCCGCAGCTTCACGTACCATTTCCGCCTGCCGGCCGACATGCCGGAGGGCCTCTACTGGTACCACCCGCACGTGCACGGCGAAGTGCAGGCGCAGATGCTGATGGGACTGAGCGGAGCGATCATCGTCGAGGGAGCGGCGCAGGACGCGCGGCGCGCCGCGGGCATCCGCGAGCAACTCCTCATCGTGCGCCAGACGCAGGATCTGGACGCCGGCAGAACCCAGTCCGCGGCCATGACCGCCGCGCCGCCGGGCGAGGCGGGCGCGCCGCTGCGCGGGCCGCTGCCGCCCGCGACCGCCATCGACACGGCGCACGAGCTGCTGTGCACCAGCAGCTCCGGTATCGACCAGATCAGCCTGAACGGCACGCCGGTGGCCCTCGGTGACGCGCCGGATGCGGCGCTCGCGCACTACAGCATCGCTGCGGGCTCCAGGCAGTACTGGCGCGTTCTTAATGGCGCCACGGACGCGTTCCTCGACCTGGCCCTCGTCGATGAGCACGGCAACTCCCTGCCGCTGGAAGTGGTCGCGCAGGACGGCGCGCCGCGCACCGACGACGCCGGAACCCCACTCGCGGGCCTGGTCACGCGAGAGGCGCAGCTCGTGCCTCCGGCAGGACGGATCGAGATGCTCATTGCAGCGCCACCGCCCGGCACCCGGGCCTATCTCATCACGCGCGCCGTCGATACCGGATGCGCCGGAGACCGGGTACCCGAGCGCCGTCTGGCGGTGATCGAGGCGTCAGGGGAGTCAGCGGTGCCAGCGGGCGCGGCGGGTACTTCAGCGCTGCCGGTCAGCAGGCCGACTTTCTTCAGCGGGATGCTCGCGCAGCACACCGATCGCGAGCGTGTCATCGCGATGGCCGAGTACCCGCGACCCGGGCAGGAGGACCAGGTGGATTTCTACATCGTCGAGCGCAAGCCCGGCGCGGTGCTGAAGCCATTCGAGATGGGCGATCCGCCGGCGATCAGCGTGCGGGCGGGAAGCACCGAGGAGTGGGTCGTCGAGAACTGGACCCACGAGCTGCATGCCTTTCACATTCACCAGGTTCACTTCCGGGTGCTCGACATCGACGGCGTGCCGCTCGCGCAGCCGCCGCTCCTCGATACCATCACGGTGCCGTACGCGACGGCCACCGGCTATCACAGCAAGGAAGGCCCGGTGCGACCGGGGCGCGTGCGCATCAAGCTGACATTTCCGGCAGCGCTGGCCGGAGACATTCCGTTCCACTGTCACCTCACCGACCACGAGGACAACGGGATGATGGCGGTTCTGCGGGTGCTGCCGTGATGGTCATGGTGAAAGGCCTGTTGCTCACGGGGCTCCTCGTGCTCGGCGTCCCGCGCCCGGCGCTCGCTCAGCTGAGCGAGGACTGGTACGTCAATCCCTACCTGGGCGGCATCACGCCCGACAAGCCCTGGCATGCCAGCGGAAGCGGCGGGATTTACGGCCTCGACATCGGCACGGCTCTATCGGCAGCGTGGAGCGCCGAGCTCGACTTGAGCGGCGCGCCGCTGCGCGACCGCACGGCGTCGGGCGACGACGGACTCTACGGCGCCGCGCTCGAGGTGCTACGCGTGTTCGATCGCGGTGCGCGCTTCGCGCCCTACCTGTCGTTCGGCGCCGGACTCACGCACTACGCGCCGAGCGCGGGCGCGGGGTCCCAGTCGCGCACCGAGTTCATGATGCAGCCTGGCGCCGGCGTCATGATCAGGCTGTGGGAGAGCGCCGACGGCTCCCGCAGCCTGGCGCTGCGCCCGGATATCAAGGTGCGCTGGACACATGGGTGGGCCCATGCGCCGGGCAACCCGGTGGATCCGCTGTATGTGCTGGGGCTCACCTACTCGTTTGGTCCGCAACCTAGAAGCGCAAGCCCACCGTGATGGGCACGAAGTTCTCGCGGTCGTTGGGGTCAGCCGCGATCACGTGGTCGGGCTTGGCGATAGCGGAACCGTCACTTCTCCTCGATGCTGAGGATCAGTGGCAGGCAGGGGGAAGCGCTCGCAGGGCCCGCACCGGTCGTTGCGTGGTAAGAGCCGGAACCCGACTGAGCAATCCTGAGCGCCGCTGCGTCAAACTGCGCATCTCCCGATGAACGCATCACGGCCGGCGGCTGCGCGAGCCTGCCGTTGCCGTCCACGCAGACGCGCACATCGACCCGCGTGTCCACCGCCTGTGCGGCCTGCGCGCCTGGGACAGCGGGCGCCGCGGCTGGCGCCGCCGCAAGCGGCGCCGTGGATGCAAGCGCCGACGTCGGTGCTGTCGCGGAGTCGGCGGCGTGGCTCGATGACCTCAGCCAGCGCAGCGCGATCTGCTGCCAGGACACCACCGGCTCGCCACTGCCCGGACTGGTAGCGGGCTGGAAGCGCAACTTCATGACGCAGCTCGTGGCCGCCGCATCCAGGCTTTCAGAGTGCGAGGAAGAGCGGATGGAGGCCTGCGTGGGAAGTCCGGTGACTCCGACCCGAAAGACGACCACCGCAACTGCCTCTTCTCCGGGGTCGGCGCGCTTGAGCTCCGGACAGCGGGCCGAAAAATTGGCGATCAGCGCCAGGTGCGCGGCTCTTGCGAAAGCCGGCGCCGCGGCTTCGCTCTGCGCCGCGGCGGGCAGCGGCAGGCTGCACAGAAGCGGCAGCACTGCGATCGTCAGACTTGCACATCGCCAATCGCGCATTGGAGATCCTCCCGTTCCAGCCCCGTGGCTAAGTATTGTGGCTCACCCGCGCTTCGCAGGCTCGCAGTCCGGAGACTCGCAGGAGCCTTCCTCCTCGATCTGCACGGTGGTGTGCTCGACCTGCAGCCGCTCCTTCAGCCGCGCGTGGATTGCGGCGAGGACCACATGGTGCTGCGTGCCCGAGACCAGGTGGGCGTGCAGGGTGACCGTCGACTCCTCGCCCGTCATCGACCACACGTGGACGTGGTGCACGCCGGCAAGCCCCGGCACGAACCCCAGAAGCTCGGCCTCGATGCGCCGCGCGTCGAGTCCCGCAGGAGCGCCTTCGAGCAGCACATCGGCGGACTCGCGGGTGAGGGTCCACGCGGAGCGGAAGATCAGCGCCGAGACGACCAGCGACAGCAGCGGATCGGCGTACGTCCAGCCGGTGCCGAGAATGACGAGCGCCGCGGCGCTGGCCGCCGTCGAGCCGAGGAGATCGCTCAGCACATGGGCGCGGGCACCTCGCTCGTTGAGCGAGCGCGCGCCGGAGAGCGCCAGGAATGCGGCGAGGTTCGCCACCCCGCCGATCAGGGCAATGGCGAGCATCAGTCCGCCGTTCACCGCCGGCCGATGCATCAGGCGCAGCACCGCCTCGTACACCACCCACAGTGTGATGATGAGCAGCGCCTGGCCGTTGATGAACGCCGTCAGCGGCTGGTAACGGCGGTGTCCGTAGGTGCGCCGCATGCTCGCCGGCCGACGGCCGACGCGGATCGCAATCACTGCGAGCACGAGCGCGGCCGAGTCGGCCAGCATATGTGCGGCCTCGGCGAGCAGCGCAATCGAATTGGCGAAGTAGCCGCCGAGGGCCTCGACGAGAGTGAAGCTGCCAAGGATCAGCAGCGCGAGGATGAGGCGGCGCTCCCCGGCATCGCTCCCATGATGGTGGCGGGAATGTTGGTGGGAATGTTGGCGAGCGTGACCGCCGTGCTCGTGGTGCTCGTGCGCGTGGTCTGGATGACGATGCTCGACCTTATGAAGATGCGGGGTCTCGGTCATGCGCATCCTCATGCCCCGGCGTAGGGCCGGCCGAAGAGCAGCCGGGTGGCGAGCGTCAGCAGCCACCACAGGGCGTGAAAGATCAGCCAGACCGCGAGCGCAAACGCTACGGCAAACAGCAGTCCCTCGCCCGAGAGCGCGAAGGTCGGTACCCAGTCGCTGAAGGTCGCGCGCGTGAGCGAAGGGTCGGCATGGAGCAGCAGCCAGGCGACTTGCTGTACGAGGCTCGTGTGCAGCGCGTCCACCGCGATCTGCAACTGCTGCACGGTGACGACGAGCCCGCGGATGACACCGCCTTCCGAGTGAAACGTCGGATCGGCGCTGCTCAGGTGATACTGGATCAGCTTGTCGATGTCGCCGTGATAGAACTGATCGGCGAGCCTCTGCCACGGCTGAAGATCGAGCCGCGCCTGATCGAGATGACCGCCCAGGCGCTGTCGGTACTGCGCGATGAAGCCGGGGACGAGACCACCGGCCACCACCGAGGCGACCAGCAGCAATCGGTCGAGCAGACCGCGCAGAATCGGCGCTGAACGCACTTAAGCCGTTGTCCGTGGCGCCCGCTGCGGGCGGTAGACGATAAGGTTGCACGGCTCGCGGCCCGAGGCCAATGCCGGGCTGGGACGCTGCCTGACATCTTCTCGAGCTTCAGATGTGATTTAAGCTGTAATAGACTGAAAAATAACAAAACTATCAGTCGGTATCAGCCGTGCGGTTTGGGGGCGTCTCCTCGACGATCCGCCGCCGGTCTCTCGGAGTGCCCTCGATGTCGGGGGGCGCGCGCTGCCGAGCCAGGGAATGAGCAAGCGCGCCGCACCGGCGCCGTCGAACACGCAGATCACCGCGCTATGCGTCAGCAGTGGCGCGGCCGAACGAGAGCAGCATCACGCGTTCCTGAGTTCGGCAGGCGATGCGTCACCATTCATAATTGCAAAGATTCCTCAAGCGAGCGCCAGCCTCGCGCGCGTGGCGGATGCGCCAGCCGCAGCGGACAGGCCGGCGAGCAAACATGAAGTTTTCTTTTCTGGTCGCGCGAGTTTTTTTACTTAAGCTCGGCTGATCTGCGGCGCGCGCGCACCGCTCGAGATATATTCCATATTACGAGGCTGTGATAAAGTGCGAACGAAGCGGCGGGTTTCCTCGTCGCTGAAAAATCGCGCAGAACAAAGAATCATGGGGGAGGGAATCCCGTGTTCGCTTCGCCATCTGCCGCACACAGGATCATTTGCGCGCGCCGCGCAAGGGTCGGCGGCAAGCTGTGCGAGCGAGCAATCGACTCCAGCTGCCGCGGATCTTCCGAGTTCGCGCCTGATGCTTTTTGCCCGTCGTCCCGTCCGTCGAGCGCCCCGTTTCCCAAGGATATCCCTTGGACGGCGCTCGATGCGGGAGGTTACCCAGGGGTTACTCGACTAGAGTTGTGTCACTCAAATCCGGCTTCCGGGGAGGCCTGTCATGTCCAGAGAATTCAGATGCGCTCGCACACTCGTCCTATCACTTCTGCTCGCCCCGTTGCGTCGAGTAGCTAGAGGCATCGGGCTTTCGCTTGTTGTTGGTTTGATAGGTTTTGCTGGTCACGTCAGCGTCGCTTCGGCTCAGGGAAAGTATCTGCCCGACGCGCCGCAGGTGCCGGCGATCTCACTCAATGAAGGATCTTGCGGAGCGCCTTGCCTTCCGGCACTGCATCCGCCTGCGCCCAACGCGTGGGACCAAGAGTCCAGCTGGAACATAAAACAGGTCGGGTGGGCGAATGACCTGGGCTGCGAAAATAGCGACGACATGTGGATCGAGCACCAGGGCGAGAGGTACATCCTGTACGTTGGTGCAGCTACGGCCACAGTCTTTAATCCACTGACCAGGCAGATGGAGCCATGTGGAGTGGTGCTATATGACGTCACCAAGCCGGCGAAACCGGTGTTTCTGAGCATGATTGACGGAACTGCGGATGGCAGTGGCAGGCCGCACGTATTCGTATGCAGCGGGAACACTTTACCGAAGGCAACCAAGGGCCATTATTACCTGCTTACGCACGAAGGCGACCTCGCGACAGGATCAGGCAAACAGCAGATTTATGATGTCACCGACCCATCGGCTCCGGCACTGCTAACCACTATTGTGACCGGGCTCTCCGAATACCACCGAAGCTATTGGGAATGCGATACCGGGATCGCGTACGTAATCGCAGGCGGCAAGGCCGATGGCTGGCACCAAGGGCAGCACGTCTACATCTATAATCTGGCCGATCCCGCGAAGCCGGTGTTCATCCGTCAGTGGGGACTGCCGGGTGGACAGCCCAGTTCCTCCTCGAGCTGGACGAGCTGCACCAACAGCCCGGGGGCCAATTGCTTCGAAGGAGTATCCAATCCGCCCGCGTCGGTTCATCAGTGCTATTCGACTTCGACGGGCGTAGTCGGTGCGGGTGGTATAAAGAGAAGTGTTGTGATCTGCTCGATCGGGGTGGGCGCCAGCGGCGTCATGCAAATCGTAGACCGGACGAAATTGCTGAACGGTTGCAATCCGGCTGACAATCCCGCTGCCAGTGCGAATTGTGCCGACACTCCGACAGAGAGCGCCGGCCCGTCGCAGGCGGATCTGCTCTATCCTCAGATCGGCTATATTGCATCACCCCCATACATCGGCATGCATGGTGACATGCCAATCTTCAACATCCCGATTCCAACAACCCAGGGGGACGGAAATTATCCAGTCCTGCCTTCTCCGCTGATTACCAGTCCCTCCACGGGGCCTGGCGTTACCACCACCACCACCACCCTCGGAACGCAGCATTGGGATATCGAAATCGAGTCGAGTGAAGCGGGCGGCCCACCCAGCTGCGGTACCAGTGACAACTACATGCACAATGGGACCATACTCGACATAACCAACGAGCTGACGCCCTGGCCAATCTCGACCCTCAATGTCCCGACACACCCGGGAGATTTCTGCCAAAAGGGCGGGCGGTTCGGGGCACATTACGTCGGCTGGGAAATCTATGCGCCGTACTACGGCAAACTCCAGTTTGTCACCTGGTTCAATGCCGGGGTGCGGGCCTGGGACATCCGCGATCCGTTTAACCCGCGAAATGTCGGCTACTTTATGCAGGCTCCAAACTCGCTCACCCAAGCGTCATGCGGCGTTCCCGGTGACCCGACGTTATGCCGGAACGTTCCGTTCATGGATACCGTTCAAGTCGATGACCGGGGCTACGTCTACGGTGAGGATCGCTATGGTTCGGGCGTGACCATCATGCTACCGACGGGCGATGCGTTGGATGTGTTGAAGGGCCGGGGCCGGTCGGATTATGGTGACGCGGACTGAGACCCGGATCCCGGATTCGACGGTAGGGATTCGACTGAGCTGGTTCTAGCGGTCGATGGAACCCGTCCAAGCGCTGTTGTTTGGGCGGGTTCCATCTGATCGCGTCGGGAGAGGCGAACCTGGCATGCGAACAGCGTTGATTCTTGAATGGATGCTCGTTGCGGCGGTAGTTCTGAACGCGCCGATTATTTCCGCCTATGGTCAGGACGTGCCAAGCCGTGGAACAGCAGCACCGGTGCCGAAATCTCAAGAGGTGCGGGATTTCAGCGATGCGACCTTGTCCAAAGTGGTTCCAGGCCAGACGACCAAGGCCCAAGTCAAGGTGCTGCTCGGCAGCGGCCCCTGGCGCATGAACAGTTATACCGACGAGACCCTCCCGTATCCGGGCGACCCATCCGTCGACATTTGGGAGTACCGGGGTCGGGACTCGAGTGGTACCTATCGCGTTCACATCGAATTCGATACCAACAACGTCACGACCCTCATCGCAAAGATTCCGGACAAAACCGGGACCGCGGTAGCGAGGGTAGCAAAGCCCAAGCCGCAACCCGATAAGCCATGACGGGCAAAAGTAACAATCCAACGGGAGCGGCATAACCACGCTCATTGCCAAGATCCCGCCGCTCGTTCTTGATGCCGGTAAAGAGAGGCTCGCATGCATCCAGGGAAACGGGCGCCGCAAATGTCAGACGCGATCCTGCTGGTCATGGCTATTGTCGTCTGTGCGACCGGTGAGATCTCGATGGGCGCGCAGCCGGTGGTGGTTCTCAGTGGAGCCCAGCAGGTGCCGCCGGTCAAGACGCACGCGTCCGGTCGCAGCACCATCGCGATTCATGACGACAGGTCGGTGACCGGGGGTGTGGTCACGTCCGGAATGCACGCCGCAATGGCACACATTCATCTGGGCAGCGCGGGCACAAACGGTCCCGCGATTGTGGCCTTGAGAAAGGTGTCGGCCAATCACTTTGAGGTCCCGGCCGGAACCCAACTGACCGAGGCAGAGTATAAGAGCTTTAAGGCCGGCGATCTGTACGTCAACGTGCATAGCGCTGCCCACAAGGGTGGCGAGATCCGCGCGCAACTCGAGCCATGAGCTCCCTGGTTAATCCTTCGCGTTGCGCAGGTTGACCCAGACGTGATAGGTCACCGCGTCCCAGGCGTTGTGAATTGCGCTGAATAGCAGCAGCAACGTCGCCCCGCCAACGGCGAACAGCGCCGCGTGAGCGCGCGCGGGGGCCCAGACGCCCGATACCGCGAGCGCCAGGTAAGCCATAACGGGAAACACCGCGTGAAACATCCAGTCCTCGAGCACCGGTGTGTAGGCCCGTTGTGATCGCATGCGCCAGGTGACGAGGCCGGCGTACACAACTCCGCAGACCCCGACCAGGCTCCAGAAGACCGCGACGGATATGAAGGAATGCCAGGGAGCGCGCAGAACGGCCGCCAGCAGCAGCACCACGCAGAAGTGAATGATCTGGGGACTGGCGAAAGCGGCACCCGCCTCCGGTGTGCCCGCGCGCGGGCGGCCGGCGATGAGCGTCATGACGACGAACTGCAGGCCGATCAGGGCACCGGCGGCCGATCCGACGATGACGTAGAAACTGTCCCATTGTCCGAGCTCTGGCATCGCGCACCTCGTGATCCGCATGAACAGCGGCGGTTATCTTGCGCTTATCTTCCGCGCCGCTCGAAGCGGTACGCCAGCCTCGGGCCTCCCTTGCGCTCGTAGGCGAGCTGCGCCACGAGCAGCGCAAAAGGCTCCGTGTACCGCGCCACGCGCAGCGGCCCCGCATCCAGCGGCTCGAAGCCCACGTCCCGGATGAGCCGGGCCGCGACGCGTTTCGCGCGCGCATGGTCGCCGCAGTAGATCAGGCTCGGGCGCATGGCGCGGCGCCGCGCCGCGAACACGCTCAACAGGACTTCGCTCGGCACCGTGTTGAATGCGCACACGACGTGCGCCGCCGGGAGTTTCTCGGCAAGCGTTTCAGCGCCGGAGGAGCAGCGGGCGATCACCAGCTCGGTGTCCTCGTCATTCATCGGGAGCGAGCAGCTGACGATTACCCGGCCCGCGAGATCGCCGCTCTGGGCGAGCACGTCGTCCACGCGGGACCAGTGCACCGCCAGGAGCAGCGCGTCGGCGTTCTGCGCGGCCTCGCGAGGCGAGCCGGCGCGCGCTGCGTCCCCGGCCTTGCGGGCGAGCCGCTCGAGCTTGCGCCTGTTGCGGGCGTAGCTGAAGACCACGGCGTGTCCGGCCCGCGCGAACAGCGTTCCGAGCTTAGCGCCCATCAAACCCGAGCCGAGGATGCCGATTCGCACGCTGCGGAGCTTATACCGTAGAGGCGCCAACGGTGGCCAAGGACCCTACCGCCTCCGGGAAACCCTGAAGCGGGGGCACCAACTACTGGTGGGCGGCGAGGGCGAGCGGCTGCAGGTCCGGCGGCTGGCGGGTGGCTTCCACCATGAAGTCGCGGAAGGTGCGGATCTTGAGCGGCAGGTACTTACGGCTGACGTACACGAGATACAGCATGCTTTGGCTGAGCTCGTATCCGGTCAGAACCGGAATCAATCGGGTCTTGAGCGCTGGGTCCTCGAACATGAGAGCGGGCAGCGCTGCGATCCCTATGCCGTTGGCCACGGCGAAGGCGACACCGACCGCGGATCGATAGCGCGCTGCGACCCGAATCGGGACTTCGATCCGGCCCTGCGATCCGATGAGCTGCAGAGAGCTGACGTTGCCAACACCCACAAAATCGTGTTTGGCGAGATCCTCGGGGGATTTCGGCGTTCCCCTGCGCTGCAGGTACTCGGCAGACGCGGCAAGGAAGTACCTCACGGAGCGCAAGGGTCGGGCGATGAGGCCCGCCGGGAGCGAGTCCCCCGAGGCTACGCGGATGGCCAGGTCATAACCTTCCTCCACGAGATCCACGTCGCGGTCGTCGAAGGAAATGTCGACGACAACTTCGGGATAGCGCCGGCGGTATTCGGCGAGGTGCGCCGCGACCCGTTCCGGCGACCAGGTCGGGCAGCTGATGCGCAGCGTTCCGCGCGCAGCGCTCCCCAGCGACCCGAGCTCGAGCTCCGTGTCCTCCAAGTCCTGCAGGATCACCTTGCAACGGTCGAAATAGAGTCTGCCCGGCTCGGTGAGGCTCAAGGTACGGCTGTTGCGATTGAGAAGGCGCACCCCGATCCGCCCTTCGACGTGCATCACGTGCTTGCTGACCATCGCGGTCGAGATGTCCAGCCGCTCGCTTGCGCCGACGAAGCTGCCCGACTCCACCACCTGCCGGAACACCTTGATGCTCGTCAGTGTGTCCATCTCGTTTATCCTCCCGCCCTTGTCAGTACCGTACGGCGGGTCAAGGTTGGAATCCTCTCTCGAACGGTCGGTACAGCCGCTCTCAGGCGGGGGAGCGCGCCTTTAGCGGGCGCCTAGAAAAGGGGATGGCCACGCCCGCGATCGCGTGGTACTTGTGGTGCAGCGCAGATCGGAGCGCGGTCGCGACATGAACCCGGGCACGGACCTATGAAATCACTCGGCTCGAAGGCGAAAGGCGTCCGCCTGGAGCGCATGAAGGCATCCCCGCGCTGGGCAGGCGAGGGCTTCCGTAACAGGCATCCGATCCTGCCGGGGCTGCGCGATCCGAGCGCGCCGATGCCAACCTGGACCGATTTTTTCTGCACCGACGACCGCCGCACGCCGGCGCGGCCGCTACCGTCGATGAGTCCGCTCGAGGCATGGCGCCGCAAGCCCGACAGCGGCCTGCGGGCGACCTGGCTCGGACACTCGACAGTACTGATCGAGATCGATGGCGTCCGCGTGCTCACCGATCCGGTGTGGGGACCGCGGGCCTCGCCGCTGCGGCTCGCCGGCCCCAAGCGCTTCCAGCCGGTCCCGCTCGCGTTGCGCGAGATGCCGCCGGTGGACCTCGTGATCATCTCGCACGATCACTACGACCACCTCGACTATCCCACCATTCGTGCGCTCGCCAGGAGCGAGGTGCCGTTCGTGACCTCGCTCGGCGTCGGCGCTCATCTCGAGTCCTGGGGCATCGCACCTGAGCGCATCACGGAGCTCGACTGGTGGGAATCGCACCAGCTGCCGACAGCCGGCGTGCGCGTGACGGCGGCGCCGTCGCAGCACTTCTCGGGGCGTACGATGAAGACGCGCAACGCGACACTGTGGTCGTCGTTCGTGGTGCGCTCGGAGCGGCATGGCGTGTTCTTCAGCGGCGATACCGGCCTGACCACTGAGTACGAGGAGATTCGCGCGCGGCTCGGGCCGTTCGACCTGGTGATGCTCGAGATCGGCGCGTGGAACGCCGCGTGGGGCGATATGCATCTCGGACCGGAGAATGCGCTCAAGGCGTTCGCGCTCCTCGGCGGCGGGGCTTTTCTGCCGGTCCACTGGGGAACCTTCGCGCTCGCAATGCATGCCTGGGACCAGCCTGCCGAGTTGCTTCTCGAGCTCGGCCCGAGGACCGGCGCGCAGTTGCTGATGCCGAGACTCGGAGAGCCGGTGGAACCCGCGCTCGCTTCCGGGCGCGTCGATCCCTGGTGGCGAAACGTGGACAGCGCGGGGCAGATAACCGGGCCCGAATCCAACGGCGGCCAGCTGCCGACAATGATGCCCTGGCCGGTCGACTGAACGGCTGACTTCGACCCGGGCGCTGCGGCGAAGCCCGCGGTAGTTGTACCGCGACCGGGCTATGCTTGGCGGCGTGAGCATCCGTTTTGACCTCATAGCGATCGGTCGCGTCAGCGTCGACCTGTACGGGCAGCAGATCGGCAGCCCGCTGGAGGATGTCACGACCTTCGCCAAGGGGGTCGGCGGCTGTCCCGCCAATGTTGCCATCGGGGCTGCGCGGCTTGGGCTGCGCGCGGCGCTCATCAGCCGGGTGGGCGACGAGCCGATGGGACGCTTCGTGCGCGAGCAGCTCACGCGCGAGGCAGTCGACACACACGCGCTGGTCACCGACGTGGCACGGCTGACTTCGCTGGTGCTGCTCAGCGTGCGCGATCGGCACACTTTTCCACTGATCTTCTACCGGGAGAACTGCGCCGACAGCGCGCTCTGTGCGGACGACGTGGATCCGGACTTCGTCGCCAGCGCACGGGCGGTCCTCGTCACCGGCACGCATTTCTCGCTGCCGGCGGGTGCGCAGGCACAGCGCAAGGCAATCGATGCCGCCAGGGCACACGGGCGCCGCGTCATCCTCGACGTCGACTACCGGCCCAATCTGTGGGGCATCGGCGGACACGGCGCCGGTGAATCCCGCTATGCGCGCTCGGCACGCGTCACGCAGGCGCTGGCCGCGGTGCTGCCGCATTGTGATCTGATCGTCGGCACCGAGGAGGAGTTACACATCGCCGCGGGCCTCGAGGACACGCTGGCCGCAGTGCGCCGCATCCGCACGTTGTCGGCCGCGGTCATCGTATGCAAGCGCGGCCCCGCGGGCTGTGTGGTGTTTGCCGGCGCCGCGCCCGAGTCGCTGCAGGACGGCGTCGTGGCAGCGGGTATGCCGGTCGAGGTCTACAACGTTCTCGGCGCCGGGGATGCGTTCCTGGCCGGGTTTCTGCGCGGCTATCTGCGCGGCGAGCCGCACGAGATCAGCGCACGCTACGCCAATGCCTGCGGGGCGCTGGCAGTGTCGCGGCTGCTGTGCTCGTCGGAGTTCGCGACGCTCGCGGAGCTGGACCACTACCTCGCGCAGGGCAGTACGCACCGTGCGCTGCGCGAGGACCAGCGGCTGAATCACCTGCACCGCGCCACGACGCGCCGCCGCGCGCCCGAGGAGCTGCTGCTGCTCGGCGTCGAGCATCGGGGCGGCCTCGGGCAGACGGACGCGCCGGTGAACCTCGGGCGCCTGGCGCGTCTCGAGCAGCTGGCGCTCGAGGCCGCCGCACGGGTCGCGGCCGGTGGCGATGGCTTTGGCGTGGTGCTGGACGCGCTGACCGGCGCCGAGACGTTGCACGCCGCCGCGCGCCACAAGCTGTGGTTGGCGCGAGCGGTGGAGCAGCCCGACGCGGGCCTGCTCGAATTCCAGGGGGCCGCGAGCCTCGCGACGCATCTGACCGAATGGCCGGCCGGACTCACGGTGAAGTGCCGCTGCGTGTACCACCCGGACGATCCGCCGGCCGTGCGCCAGGGCCAGGAGCGCAACCTCGTGCGACTCGTCGCCGCCTGCCGCGCGCAGCACCGCGAGCTGTTGCTCGAGATCAGCGCCGCGGAGCACGGCGAGCTGCGGCCCGACACGGCAGCCCGGGTGCTGGCGCGCCTCTACGAGCTCGACGTGCAACCGGAGTGGTGGGGCCTCGAGCCGCAGCCGGACGCGCACGCCTGGGAGCTCTGCGCGGAGGTGATCGCCGAGCGCGACGCGCTGTGCCGTGGGATCGTGCTCATGGGAGGCGGGGCGTCGACGCAGGCGCTGAGCCGAGCGCTCGGAGTCGCGGCGACCAGTGCGACCGTGCGCGGCTTCCTGGCCGGGCGTACGATATTCGCACCGACGGCGCAGGCTTGGCTCGCGCAACAGCTGTCCGACGAGGCGGCGATCGCAGACCTCGCGCAACGCTTCAGGATGCTGGTCGAAGTGTGGTCGTCCGCCCGTGCGAGCGTGCCGGGGCGGGAGCAAAGGAGCGTCAGTTGAAGACAGCCCGGCTGACCGTGGCGCAGGCGCTGGTGCGCGCCATGGCCGCGCAGTGGACCGAGATCGACGGCGAGCGGCGGCGGGTGTTTGCCGGAGTGTGGGCGATCTTCGGGCACGGCAACGTGGCCTCGCTCGGGGAGGCGCTGTACGCGGCGCGCGAGGTGCTGCCCACGCTGCGCGCTCACAACGAGCAGGCCATGGCTCACGCGGCGGTCGCCTACGCCAAGGCCTCGTTCCGCCGCCGCATGATGGCGTGTACGACCTCCATCGGGCCGGGCGCGACCAACCTCGTAACCGCCGCCGCCGTGGCGCACGTCAACCGGCTGCCGTTGCTGCTCCTGCCCGGCGACGTGTTCGCGACACGCGCCCCCGATCCGGTGCTGCAGCAGCTCGAGGACTTCGGCGACGGATTGGTGACGGCGAACGATTGCCTGCGTCCCGTGTCGCGCTACTTCGATCGCATCACGCGCCCGGAGCAGCTGGCGGCCGCCTTCGAGCGGGCGATGCAGGTGCTGAGCGACCCGGCGCTGTGCGGCCCGGTGACCCTCGCGCTGTGTCAGGACGTGCAGGCCGAGGCCTGTCACTGGCCCGCGACGCTCTTCGAGGAGCGCCTGTGGATCCTGCGGCGCCCTCCGCCGGCACGCACCGAGCTGGCGCGCGCCGCGCAGCTCATGCGCACGGCGCACCGGCCGCTGCTGGTGTGCGGCGGCGGCGTGTTGTATTCCGGGGCCGGCACCGCATTGCGCGAGTTCTGCGAGCGCCACGGCGTGCCGTGCGCTGAGACGCAGGCAGGCAGATCGGCGCTGCCGGCGAGCCATGCGTTGAATCTCGGCGGCATCGGGGTTACCGGCAGCGCTGCTGCCAACGCGCTGGCCGCAGACGCCGACCTGGTGCTGGCCGTGGGCAGCAGGCTGCAGGATTTCACCACCGGCTCGGCGACGCTATTACGGGCAGACGGGCAGCGGATCGTGGCGCTCAACGTGCAGCCGCTGGACGCCGGCAGGCACGCTGCCGTGTCGCTGGTCGCGGATGCGCGCGAGGGCCTCGAGCAATTGAGCGCAGCGCTCGGGCCGTGGCAAGCCGCGGCCGAGTGGACCGCTCGGGCGCACCTCGAGCGCCAGCGCTGGCTGGCACAGGCGCAGGCGTTCACCGCCGCGGAAAACGGCGCGCTGCCGTCGGACGCGCAGGTCATCGGCGCGGTGCTGCGCGGCGCGCAGGCCTCCGACGTCGTGGTGGGCGCAGCGGGCGGCCTGCCCGGAGAGCTGCATAAGCACTGGCGGGCCGAGCAGCCCGGCGGTTATCACCTCGAGTACGGCTATTCCTGCATGGGCTACGAGATCGCGGGAGCGCTGGGGGTGAAGCTCGCGCATCCGCAGCGCGAGGTCATCGCGATGGTAGGCGACGGCTCCTACCTCATGCTGAACAGCGAAATCGCCACCTCGGTGCAGATGGGGATCAAGCTCATCATCGTGCTGCTCGACAACGGGGGCTTCGGCTGCATCGAGCGGCTGCAGCGCTCGACCGGCAACGCGAGCTTCAACAACCTGCGGCCGGGCGGGAGCGGGACGCGCGGCGGACCGGATTTCGTCGCCCACGCACGCAGCCTCGGTGCACTCGCTGCCAGGGTGGACGGCGTCGACGGGCTCGGTGAGGCGCTGGCGGCGGCGCGCCAGGCCGGACGTACCTCGGTTATCGTCATCGAAACCGACCCGGCGGCCAGCACCACGGCCGGGGGACACTGGTGGGACGTGCCGGTGCCGGAAGTGTCCGAGCTTGCCGAGGTCACGGCCGCGCGCGAGCGCTACGCCGTTGCCCGTCGGCGGCGGGCGGACGATGATTGACCCATGAGCATCCGGCTGGGAGCGAATCCCATCATCTGGTCGAACGACGACATGCGCGAGCTCGGCGCCGAGACGTCGCTCGAGACCTGCCTCGAGCAGGCTCGCCGCATCGGCTTCGAAGGCATGGAGCTCGGGCACAAGTTTCCGCGCGATCCGGCGCGGCTGGCCGCGGTGCTCGATCGGTTCGGATTGAGCTGCGTGTCGGGGTGGTACTCCGCCGAGCTGCTCGCCAGGGATGCGCGCGCGGAGCTTCAGTGCCTGCGTCCCCACCTCGAGCTGCTCAAGGCGGTCGGCAGCTCGACGCTGGTCCTCGCCGAGGTCAGCGGCGCGGTCCACGGCGAACGCGAGCGGCCGCTGTCGTCCCGGCCGCGGCTGAAGGCCGGAGAGTGGCGCGAGTTCGGCCAACGCGTCACGGAGCTCGCCCGGATGACCGCCGCGGAGGGTATCCGTCTCGCCTATCACCATCACATGGGCACGGTGGTCCAGAACGGGGAGGACATCGACGCTCTGATGGACGCGACCGGAGCGGCAGCCGGGCTGCTGCTGGACACCGGGCACGCGAGCTTCGCGGGGGTGGACCCGGTGTCACTGGCGCAGCGCTACGCGGAGCGCATCGTGCACGTGCATGCCAAGGACGTACGTGCCGCCGTGCGTGAGCAGGCCAGGAGCGAGGATTGGAGCTTTCTGCGCGCCGTGCTGGCGGGAGTGTTTACGGTTCCGGGTGACGGCTGCGTCAACTTCGCGGAGGTGTTCCGCGCGCTGCGCGGCTATCGTGGCTGGGTGGTTCTCGAAGCCGAGCAGGATCCGGCGATGGCCGAGCCTTTCAAGTACGCCTCCCTCGGCTATGACAACCTGCGGCGCCTGCTCTCCGAGAATATGCCATGAGCTCCTCGCTCCTGGTGAAGCCCGATCTGGCGGCTGCTGCCGGTCAGGTGCACCGCATCACCCCCGAGAGCGCGGGCTGGCGTTATGTCGGTTTCGAAGTCTTTGATATGCATCCGGGGGGAAGACTCGAGCGTGACACCGCGGGGCTCGAGCAGTGCCTGGTGCTACTCTCGGGCCGTGCCTCGTTCGAGGTCGATGGCCGGGACTACGGCACGCTGGGCGGTCGGCAAACCCCGTTCGACGGCAGGCCGTTCGCCCTGTACGCGCCGCCGCGCTCACGGGTGCGCATCGGGGCGCAGACCGAGTGCGAGCTCGCGGTGTGCGCAGCCCCCGCCAGCGGGCGATTCGCGCCGCGGCTCATCGGGCCCGACGACGTCGGCGAGGAGGTGCGCGGCACCGGCACCAACACCCGCTACATCCGCCACCTGCTGCCGGCGAGCGCGGAGGCGGAGCGACTGATCGTGGTCGAGGTGGTGACACCGGGCGGACACTGGTCGAGTTATCCACCGCACAAGCACGACACCGCGCGCGGCGAAGAGACTCCGCTCGAGGAGACCTACTATCACCGCCTGTCGCGTCCCGGGGGCTTCGCCTTTCAGCGCGTCTACACCGACGATCGCACGCTCGATGAGACGATGACGGTGGAGGATCGCGACGTGGTGCTGGTGCCGCGTGGCTATCACCCGGTGAGCGCCGCGCACGGGTTCGATCTGTACTATCTCAACGTCATGGCTGGCCCGGTGCGGCGCTGGCAACCCACGACCGCCCCCGGCTATGAATTTCTGACCCGCCGGCCGTGACGCTCCGGCGCTGACCCTAACGGAGATCTCCATGCTCGGCGTTGCAGTGCTCGGCTGTGGCCGCATCGGTCGGATACACGCGCGCAACCTGGCGCGCCATCCGCGCGCGCGTCTCGTCATGGTGTTCGACGTTCTGCCGCAGGCCGCGCAGCAGGTGGCGACCGAGCTGGGCGTGAAGGCTGCCCGTGACGTCGAGGAGGCGCTGACAGACCCGAAGGTCGCCGCGATCTTCGTGGCAACCCCGACCGATACCCACGTGGCGCTGGTGACTGCAGCCGTGAGGGCCGGCAAGGCGGTGTTCTGTGAGAAGCCGGTCGACCTGGACCTGCAGCGGGCGCGGGCGTGCTGGAACGAGATCGCGCGCCACGCGCCGCGCGTCATGGTCGGCTTCAACCGGCGCTTCGATCCGTCCTTCCGCGCGCTGCACGAGCGGCTCGCGGGGGGCGAGATCGGTACTCTGGAGTTGGCGGTCATCACCAGCCGCGACCCCGCGCCGCCGCCCGCCTCGTACCTGAGCACCTCGGGCGGCCTGATGCGCGACATGGCCATCCATGACTTCGACATGGCGCGTTACCTGGCGGGCGACATCCTGCAGGTGCAGGCCCTCGGGGCCAACCTGGTTGATCCCGGCATCGGCGCCCTGGGTGACATCGATACCTGCACGCTCTCGCTGCGCAGCAAGGCGGGCGCGCTGCTGCAGATCAACAACAGCCGCCGCTGCGCGTACGGCTACGATCAGCGCATCGAGGCATTCGGAGCAAAGGGCATGCTGCGGGCGGGGAACCGCTACGCGACTTCGGTCGAATCCTGGAGTGCCGCGCACACCACCGCACGCGAGCCGGTGCTGGAGTTCTTCCTGGAGCGCTACCGGGATGCCTATCGCGCCGAGCTCGACTCGTTCGTCTCCGCTCTGGAGGAGGGGCGGGCGATGAGCCCCGATTTCGCCGACGGCCTGGCGGCGCTGCAGCTGGCGGCGGCGGCTGATGAGAGTCTGAGCAGCGGCCGGACGGTGAGTGTCGGCTGATCAGGCCGCTCGGGCGCGGGAGCGCTGACGATACTGGTCGGCGATCACGGCGGCGACGATGATGGCCCCCTTCACGATCTCCTGGTAGTAGGCGTCGATGCGCAGGAAAGTGAACCCCGATGTGACCACGCCGAGGATCAGGGTGCCGATGACGGTGCCGGTGATCCGCCCGATACCGCCGGAAAGCGATGCGCCACCGATCACCGCCGCGGCGATGGCATCGAGCTCGTACATCATCCCCATGCCTGCCTGGCCCGACACGGCGCGTGCCGCAGTGACGACCCCGGCCAGTCCCGAGAGCGTGCCCGCAATCGTGTAGACCAGCACGAGGTGCGGACCGACGCGGATTCCCGACACGCGCGCCGCCTGCGGATTGGCGCCGATCGCGTAGGTGAACTTGCCGTAGCGCGTGTAGCGCAGCGCCAGGTGGAACAGCAGCGCCGTGCCGAGGAATATGAGCACCGGGACGGCCGCGCTGCCGATGGCGGCGAAGCTATCGGTGAGCATGCTGACCGGCTGGCCGCGCGTATACCAGCGGGCGACTCCTCGGGCGCTGACCATGACACCGAGTGTGGCAATGAACGGCGGAATCGAGGTGCGGGCAATGAGCGCGCCGTTCACGAGTCCCGCCAGCGCGCCGACCGCAAGCCCCGCCGCCACCGGAACCACGACCGGCAGATCGGTGAGCGTGGGATACACGGGCCGGACCGCGTCGGAGGACTGCGCGAGGCTCGCCGCCACCATCGCGGTGAGGGCCACGACCGAGCCGGACGACAGGTCGATGCCGCCCGCGATGATGACCTGCGTGACGCCGACGGCAATGATGCCGATCACCGACACCTGCAGGATCATCACGATCAGGCGCTGCTCGTTGAACAGGAAGCTCTGCTTGACGAAGATCCAGCCCAGCAGCTCGAAGCTGAGCGCGAGCCCGACGAGCACCATGAGGATGCTCACTTCCGGCGGCAGCCGTCGCCAACGCCTCCCGCGCCGGGCTTCGACGCTCGTGTCAGGCACTGCCTCTGGCATGCTGGCCCCTTCCCGCAGCGCAGCTACTGAGCGGCCAGATTCATGATTCGCACCTGATCGGCCTGCGCGCGCGGGAGAATTCCGGTGATACGCCCCTCGTGCATCACCATGATGCGGTGGCTCATGGCGAGGATCTCGGGCAGCTCCGAGGAGATCATCAGCACGGCCGCACCGCGCTCCACCAGACGCGCGATCAGCTGGTAGATCTCGGCCTTGGCGCCCACATCGATGCCACGCGTCGGCTCATCGAGGATGAGAGTCCGCGGGCTGGTGAGCAGCCAGCGCCCGATCAGCACCTTCTGCTGGTTGCCGCCGGAGAGATTCTCGATGCGCTCGTGCTGGTCGGGCGTCCTGACAGCCAGCAAGCGGCTCATCGCCTCGCAGGCGCGCGTGAGCGCGCGCCCGCGCACGAAGCCCAGACGCACGAAGTCGCGCCCGAGCACCGCGACAGCCAGGTTCTCGAGCACGCTGAGGGTGAGGAAGCAGCCGCTTTCCCTGCGGTCCTCGGTGAGGAAGGCGAGGCCGCGCCCGATGGCCGCTGCGGGCGAGCCGATCCGCACCTCGCTTCCCTCGATGAGAATGCGCCCGGAGCCGGCCGGGCTCACGCCGAACAACGCCTCGGCGAGCTTGCTGCGGCCGGATCCGACCAGCCCGGCGATGCCGAGAATCTCCCCGGCGTGCAGCTCGAAGCTGACGTCGCGAAAGTGAGGCTCGAGCGTCAGCTCGCGTACGGCCAAGCGCACCGCACCCGCTCGCGCCGGTGCGGCCGGGACGATCTGCGCCAGCTCGCGGCCGACCATCATGCGGATGATCCGCTCGCGCGTGAGGTTGGCGGGAGTGTCGGTGCCGACATGCCGGCCATCGCGCAGTACCGAGATCTCGTCCGCCACGCTGAAGAGCTCCTCTATCCGGTGGCTGATGTAGAGGATGCCTTTGCCCTGCGCCTTCAGGCCGAGAATGATTGCAAACAGCCGTTCGGCGTCCCGCTCGGTCAGCGCCGAGGTCGGCTCGTCCATGATGAGCAGCTGCGAATCGTACGAGATGGCCTTGGCGATCTCGACCATCTGCCGGTAGGCGATCGACAGGCTGCGCAGCGGTGCCTGCGGATCGATGTCGATCGACAAGCTCCCGAGCAGCTGGCGCGTCCGGCGATGCAGCTCGCGGTGGCTGATCACGCCACAGGCGTTCACCGGCTCGCGTCCGATCCAGATGTTCTCCGCGACGCTCATGGAGGGCATCAGGTTCAGCTCCTGATGGATCATGGCGATGCCGCTTTCGAGCGCCTCGCGCGGCGAGCGCAGCCGCAGCGGGCGGCCGCGCAGGCGCAGCTCACCGCGATCCGGCGCATGGAGGCCCGCGATGATGTTCATCAGGGTCGACTTGCCGGCGCCGTTCTCGCCGACCACCGCGTGGACCGTGCCGCACTTAAGTCGCAGTGACACGTTCTCGAGCGCCATCACGCCGGGGAAGGCCTTGCTGACGTTGATGACTTCGAGCAGGCAGCCGTCGGCGGCGGCGCTGGGGTCGCTCCCCATGGCGGCCTCAGTGCCTGTCCAGGTAAGCGGCCAGGTTGGCGCGCGTCACCAGCTCGAACGGCACCCACACGAAGCTCGGCACCTTCTCGCCCCTGGCGAGCTTGAGCGCGGTATCCACGGCTCCTGCGCCCTGGGCCGGTGCGTTCTGAAACACGGTCGCCGCGAGCTGCCCGGACTTCAGCACCGCGAGCCCATCGGGTGTGGCATCGATCCCGGCGACGATCGTGCCGGAGAGCAGTCGCGCCTGCTTCAGGGACTGCAAGGCGCCAATCGCCATCTCGTCATCGTTGGCCACCACCGCCTGCGGGCGCAGCCCGGCGCTCAGCCAGTTCGTCATGAGGTCGGCGGCCTCGGTCCGATTCCAGTTGGCGGCCTGCTTGTCCAGCACGCGTATGCCGCGGCACTGCGGCCGGGCGATCACGTCATAGATATCCTGGGTGCGCTGCCGGGCGGATTGATTGGTGAGCTCGCCCATGAGGATGACGATCGCGCCGCTACCGTGCAGCAGGCGGCAGACCTCGGTCATCTGCAGCGTGCCCGACTGCGTCTCGTCGGAGCCGACGAAGGAGACGCGCGCTGGCAGCTGTGCTTCGGCAGGTTTGCGGTTCACGTACACGAGCGGGATCCCGGCACGCGCCACCAGACGCGTCAGGCGCGAGGTCGCGTCGGTATCGACCGGGTTGACGATGATCGCGTCCACCTTCTGCGCGACGAAGTTCTGGATCTGGCTCAGCTGCCTGCCGATGTCGTTCTGGGCATCTTCGAACTGGATCGCGACGTTCAGCTCGCGCGCCCGCTCCTGCATGCTGGCACGTACCGCCGTGAGGAAGTTATCGTCGAACCGGGCCATCGAGACACCGAGCGTCGCCGCCTGCGCCGCAGCGAGCAGCCCCGGTAGCACGCACACGAGAAATGTCAGCGTCTTACGCACTGGCCGCAGTGTACACGAGGGGTTATGTCCAAATCGCAACACAAGTCCTCGTTCCCTGATGCACTATGCTCGGATCTGGGGAGGGGAAGCGTCATGGATTACGCTATCAAGGAAATGGAGCCAAACGTGTGGCGCGTCGAGGTTGCCGGGACCGTCCGGATCATTCGATACCGCCGCGATCTCAGGGAGAGCTTCGCACCCTGGGATATCTGCACGGCGGACGGCCACCCAATCTGGGGATCGCCGTCGCTCGAGTCCGCTTTCCGCTGGATTCAGGCGCGTACCGGCTATCCGACCGAGGCCCTGCTGGTCGAGGGACTACTCGAGCAGACGGCATCGAGCCGCAAGCTCGAGGCTCCGCTCGCTCAGGAAATGATTCCCGAGCAAAAGAGCCAGGGACGATAATCGCCGACTTATCGAGGGATGAACGCCTCAGCGCTCATGTGAGCGGGCAGCGAGCGGCAGCCGCTGCAGTATCTCGTCGCGGTACCTGGCGCCGGAGCGCACGACCGTCCCCGAGAGCAGCGTGAAGGTGTAAGTGCCACGTCCCGCGCGCTGCGCGTAGCGAATCGCCCGCACGTTGACGAGCAGCGAGCGCTCGATGCGCACGAAGCCGCTGGCAGACAAGGCGGCCGCCAGGCGCTTGACGGAGTCGCGGCTGATGTATTCGGTACCGCCGCTGTGGAATTTGACGTAGTTGCCGTGCGATTCGATCAGCTCGATCTGCTCTGGCTTGAGCACATAGAAACGGTGCTCGCGCTCGCCCACCAGTACCGCGAGCGCGCCGAGCGCCCCCGGCGGCAGCTCCAGGGCGTCGCGGGCCGCCGCGGCACTGATCGGCGCGGGCGGCGATGCCGGGCGCACCAAGCGGATCGGATTCAACGTTCCATCGATGACGCCCTGCGCGAGGGCCGGCCGCCGCTCCTGCGAACTCATGGTGCGGCACGCTAGCCGTTGTCCCGGTCCGACACTTCGTCTAGCATGAAACTATGAATGCAGTGAACGCCGCAGCCGACGGCGATGCCGCCGTTGCCAGGGTTGCCGCCGCGATGGGGGATACGACGCGGGCGCGCATGCTGATGAGCCTCATGGACGGCCGCGCCCGCACGGGCACCGAGCTCGCGGCGCTCGCCGAGGTGGCGGCCTCGACCGCCAGCGTGCATCTGCAGCGTCTGCAGGCCGCGCGACTGGTGGTGGCACGCCGTCAGGGCAAGCACCACTACTACACGCTCGGCGGGGTGCAGGTGGCCGGCATCCTCGAAAAGCTCAGCGCCTTCGCCGGCGGCAGCGGCCCGCCGTTCGTATGCAACGCTCCCGATCATTTGCGCCAGGCCCGCACTTGTTACGACCACATCGCAGGCACGGTGGGCGTGGCGCTGCGCGAGCGGCTTGCGGCGCTCGGGTGGCTCACCACGCGGCCGGCGGGCGACGGCGAGACCTACGAAGTGAGCGCCAGTGGCGCGCGCGCACTGACCGCCCTCGGCCTCGATCTGGAGGCGGCACGGCGGCTGCGGCGCCGCTTTGCCTTCGGCTGCCTCGACTGGACCGAAAGACGTTTCCATCTCGGCGGCGCGCTCGGCGCCGCGCTGCTGCTGCTCGCACAGAGGAAAAAATGGCTGGTCCAGGATCTCGACAGCCGCGCCCTGCGCTTGACGAGCGCCGGACGCCGTGAGCTCGCCGGGCGTCTGGGCGTCAGCGCGATGTGAGATGAGCGCGCCGGAAGGCGCCGCGGACCGCGATGTAGTGGGTAACCTGGGGTTGTCCACGCACGAGTTTGTAGAGATGCTCCTGTGCCAGACGATCTGCGCGGGTGACACGGTGGTGCTGACGCAAGTGCTCCAGCCACGAATCCAGGAAGAACGTCTCGACCAGTCGCTCCGGCTGCGCGGCATCCTCGAAGATCTCCCACGCGTAGGCCCCGTCGCGTTTGCGTTCGCGGGCGATGCCGGCCAGCGCGGCGAAAAAAGCCTCGCGGTCTTTGGCAGCAACGCGGTATTCGACCGTCACCATGACCGGACCTGCATCTTCCTGCTCCGGTCCTGCGAGCACGGGTTCGGGCCAATGCATCGAGGGCGTGAGGTCGGCTTGTGGACCGGTCTGAAGTCTCCAGCCTCTGGTAACGAAGACTGCGATCAGCAGACCTGCCGCAGCAGTTAAATGTGCCAGCGGAAGTCCGGCCTGTTGCGCGACTGCACCCCAGATCGCGCTGCCGAGGCTCATGGTCCCAAAGAAAACGGCAACATAGGCCGCCAGACCACGGCCACGGACCCAGTCGGGGAGCGCTACCTGAGCCGATACATTCAGAGTAGCCAGGACGGCAATCCAGGAAATTCCAGAGAGCAGACATGCCAGCACGGCCAACGCCGCCTGGTGCGCGAGCCCGAACAGCGCTAAGCCAACTGCCGTGCCAACTTCGCCCCAAATGACGACGGTGTTGGCGCCGGACCTTGCTTTGAGCTTGGGCAGAACGAAGGCGCCGCATACCGCCCCCGCTCCGATCGCACCCAACAGTAGCCCGTACAGTGTGGGTCCGCCGCGCAGCTGGTTGCGTGCCACCAGCGGCAGGAGTGCCCAATAGGCACTGGCGAACAGGAAAAATCCAGCGGCCCTCACGAACGTGGCACGCAGAGGGCGGTTGTTGCGGACGTAACGCCAGCCCACGCGCATCGCGGCGGTAATCCCTTCCGGGGGCAGCGCGCCGGAGGCTTTCGGGGGAGGACGCCACAGCAGAATCACGGCGATCACGCCGAGGTTACTGAAAGCGTCCAGCCAAAAGGGCGCCGCGATGCCTAAGCTTAAAATCACGATGCCAGCCAGGGCCGGCCCCAGGACGCGGCTGATGTTGACCCCGACGCTGTTGGTCGCGACGGCGGCCCACAGGGCGTCACTCGGTACCAGCATGGGCACGATTGCCTGCCACGCAGGCGTCTCAAGTGCTCCGAGCGCTGCCAACAGGAACAGAAACGACAGCAGAATGCTGGGAGTGACGTAATGCAGCGTCACCAGCGCGGCAAAGAAACCGGAAAGAACCGTGGTCAGAATCTCAAGCACCAGAATGAACCGGCGCCTGTCGATCACATCGGCCAGGGCACCGGCGGGAAGGGCGAGAATGAACAGCGGCAGGCTGTTGGCAACCTGAACGAGAGATACCATCAAGGGCTGCGGCTGCAGACTGGTCATCAGCCACCCGGAGGCGGCGTTATACATCCAGGAGCCGATGTTGGAGACCACCGTGGCTATCCACAGATAGCGGAATACGGGGTAGCCCAACGCAGTCCAGGGAGAGGTGGTTGCCCCGGGAGCACGTACGGCAGCATCCTGAGTCATAACGCTCTGGTTCCAGCTCGCGATGGAAGCGCCCTTTTTTCCGGGCTGCGCTATATTACCGTTATCACGCGTTATGATCGGCCACCAGGATGGCGCAACACCAAGAAGGCGACTGCCATGAGCAAACCCAACGCAATGACGAACCAGGATTCAAGAGGGCTCTCCCGCGGTACGCTGGGCACACCGACGGATCTGTCCGCGACAGCCACCAAGGACATCGCCGCCGCCATGAACGCCATCCTGGCGGATGTGTTTGCGCTGTACGTGAAGACCAAGAATTTCCACTGGCACCTGAGCGGGCCGCACTTCCGTGATTATCACCTGCTGTTCGATGAGCAGGCCGATCAGGTCTTTGCGATGACCGACGCTATCGCGGAGCGGGTTCGCAAGGTGGGCGGTTCCACCATTCGCTCAATCGGGCAGATCGCCAAGATGCAACGGGTCTCGGACAACGATGCACAGTACGTGGAGCCCTCAGATATGCTTGCGGAGCTGCGCGAGGACAACAAATCCCTTGCCGCCCGACTGCGGGAAGCGCACAACGTGTGCGAGGAGCACCGCGACATAGCTACCGCAAGTCTCATCGAGGTTTGGATCGATGAGACGGAGCGGCGTACCTGGTTTCTCTACGAGGCGGGTCGACGTGGCGACTCCGGGGGACGCTAAAGGCAGCTACGCGGACGGCGCCCGCCGCTCACTGTCCATGTGCTGGAGTTGCGCCTCCGCGTAGCGCGCGCCGGCCACCGCCTCCGGCGGCATGGCGCGTTCGATCTCCGCCATCTGCTCGGGACTGAGTGTCACCTGCAGAGCACCGAGAGACTCGGTGAGCTGATCCCGGCGGCGCGCCCCGATGAGCGGCACGATGGAGGCACGCTCCGCAGCGGCGCGCCCCCGGACCCAGGCAATCGCGACCTGTGCGACCGGGACGCCGAGCCTGGTTGCAATCGCCCGCAGCTTTTCCACCAGCGCGAGATTCTTCTCGAGGTTGCCGTCGGCAAAGCGCGGCGCGCGCGAGCGGAAGTCCCCCTTGGCGGCCTCCTTGCGCCAGTGCCCGCTGATGAGGCCGCGCGATAGCACGCCATAGGCGGTGATGCCGATGCCGAGTTCGCGGCAAGTCGGGAGGATCTCACGCTCGATGCCACGCGAGATGAGCGAGTACTCGATCTGCAGGTCCGCGATCGGATGCACGGCATGCGCCCGACGAATGGTCTGGGCACCCACCTCCGACAGCCCGACGTGGCGCACGTAGCCCTGGCGGATGAGCTCGGCGATCGCACCGACCGTGTCCTCGATCGGCACGTTGGGATCCAGGCGCGCGGGGCGATAGATGTCGATGGAATCGACGCCCAGGCGCTTGACCGAGTAGGCGATGAAATTTCGTATTGCCGCCGGCCGCGAATCGCAGCCGTTGAACTCCGCCGGGTCGGGCCCGCGGAGCGCGCCAAACTTCACGCTGATCAGCAGCTCATCGCGCCTGCGACCCTTCAAGGCCTCACCGATCAGCATCTCGTTGTGGCCCATGCCGTAGAAGTCGCCGGTATCGAGGAGCGTCACGCCCTGATCGAGCGCCGCCTGGATGGTCGCGATGCTCTCCGCACGATCCGCGGGGCCATACATGTCGGACATACCCATGGTCCCGAGGCCAATCGCCGAGACCGTGGGACCTTGAGAGCCGAGCCGCTGATAGTCCATTGAACGAACTCCTTCAATACGATGAGGTTGCCACTGGCTTGAGACGATATGCGGTGGCATACTGTTCGATAAGCGGGATTATCCTTAACAGGTTATTCACCCAATCGAACAATGCCTTCCCGGGACCTCGACCTCCGCGACCTCACCGCGTTCGCAGCCGTCGCCCGACACCGTAACTTCCGGCGTGCGGCGGCGGAGCTACGGATCTCGCCCGCCGCGCTCAGTGAGAACCTCCGGGGGCTCGAGGAGCGCCTCGGGGTGCGGCTCCTTCACCGCACAACCCGCAGCGTCGCGCCCACCGAGGCGGGCGAGCGTCTGCTCACGAAACTCGTCCCGGCGCTGCGCGACGTCGATGACGCGGTGAGCGACATCCGGAGTCAGCGCGACCTTCCCGCCGGCCGCTTGCGCATCAACGCACCGGCGCCGGCCGTCACGCACGTGCTCGTCCCGATGGTGGGCCCCTTCCTCAAGCGCTATCCCGACATCCGACTCGAGATCATCGACACCTCCGATCTCGTCGATATCGTCGCGGAAGGATTCGACGCCGGCATCCGCTACGAGGAGAACCTGGCACGCGACATGATCGCCGTATCCCTGGGGCCGCCCCAGCGCTACGTCGTCGTCGCCTCGCCGGGCTTTCTCGACACGCATGGTCGCCCAGCGACCCCCGACGAGATCATCAACCAACCTTGCATAATCGTCCGCTTCCCCACCGGTGTCGTTCTGCCGTGGGAGTTCGAGAAGGACGGGCGGCAGATCAAATTCGTGCCGGAGGGGCGACTCGTCTGCACGCACGCCGGCTTGCGGTTGCAGTCCGCGATCGACGGCCTGGGTTTCCTCATGGTCTTCGAGGAGGACACGCTCCCGGCCGTCAGGGCCGGCGAGCTCGAGGTGGTCCTCGATGATTGGTGTCCGCCCTTTCCCGGTCCGTTCCTCTACTACCCGAGCCGCCGGCACCCGCCGCCGGCGCTCGCCGCCTTCATTCAGTTCGTGACAGAGTGGCGCAGCCTGGCTGGCCGGAGTGGCTGAGATAGGTGAATCCCAAGTCATTGTTACCACTATAGTTTTTCTCGGATCCGGAATTTCCCCATAGCCAAATGGATTGTCCGGTTTACGCAGCCCTGGTGTGGTCTGCGGATTGGGCACGCTCGAGCGTCGGACTAGACTGGAATCCATCGAAAACGACTCCGAGGGCGATCTGGTGACGCGCCGATTCGCAGAACTGTTTCCGTCGGCCGAGCGCGAGTCCGCGTGCACGGGACTCCATGGACTGGGCCTTCAGTTGAGCGCAGCCGTGATGGATGACAACCACGCTCTGGTCAAGAAGCTGCTCGCGCAACTGCTGCGCTGTGGGGCCGCGCGCGCGGACGAGGAGATGCCGCACCAGTTGGCCGCCATAGAAGACCTGATCCGTGCCCTGCGCTCCATGGCGTTCACGGACGATTTGACGGCACTGTTCAACCGGCGCGGTTTCCTGCGCGCCGGCACCCGGCTGCTCAGATCAGAGAGTTGCGAGCGCCAGGGCGCAACGCTCATCTACGTTGACGTCGACAACCTGAAGTCGGTCAACGATTCGGCGGGACACGACGCCGGTGATTCTCTGCTGAGACGGACGGCGCAGCTGTTGCGGTGTGTATTGGATGAGAGCTCTGTGCTTGGTGAGAGCTCTGTGCTTGGCAGGCTCGGCGGGGATGAATTCGCCGCGTTGATCCCGTCGACCGACCCGAGTGATCGCGCCGAGATTCTGCGTCGGTTGCAGCAGGCCGTTGCGGCTTGCAACTCGTCGCGTCATGTCTTGCCGCTCTCCCTGAGCATCGGCACCGCACAACGGTCACCGTCGGAACCGGCCTCCATTCTGGCGCTGCTCGAGCGCGCGGATCGGGCCATGTACGGCGACAAGCGGAAACGGTTTCACGGGCTCGGGCGGGCGGCGGCCTGCCGGTAACTTCGGGAGAAGTGCGTGCAATCGGGACGTGTGGAGCGTCGAATGCCTTCAAAGATTGCGGCGCGTCTGCATCGTTGCGATGACCGCACGGTTTCAGACGTCGTCTCGATTGAAGACATCAGCAGTCACGGCGCGCGCGTCATCGGTCATCTCTCCTGGCGGCCGCACGACCACGTGACACTGGCGGAGTCGATCGGCGATTTTTCTGCAGATGCTGAAGTGGTGTACTGCCAGCGTTTGGGCGAGGACATGTGCGCGGTCGGCCTGAAGTTCGAAAAAGACGCACACGTACAGCCGCTCACCGGAGTGTGACGGCAAATCAGATCATCCGCTGGCGTGCGTGCAGTCGGTGATGCACGCGTTTGTGTCGAGCAGCGCGATGACGTCCCTCCAGGGCGTCGGGCCTTCGTGCATCGCGTACACCGTGTCGACTGCCAGGTGCTCGCGTTCGACGGCCTGGCGCACCTCGTGCATGAGCTGCGGGTCGTACAGAGTGTGGTTCTCATTCATTACCAGGGTGTCGCTGGCGTACAGCAGGCGGTGTTCCGGGAAGTACACCATGTACTGGCGTTCGGTTGAGGCCCCCCGTAGCGGATACAGTTCCATGCGGTTCGCGCCCGAGCCCACGACTTCTTTCTTTGCTACAACTCTCCAGTTCGCTGGTCGGGGGCGGTCGTGTTCCTCGCCGCCTGCGGCGGCAGGCGAGGCCGCCAGCAGGCGCTCGAGCAGCGGCAGATTGAGATCCAGAGCGTAGATGGGCAGGCCCTCGCCGACATCAAAGCGAATACCGCCGACGTGCGGCCAGGAGTCCGACGTCAGGAGAACTGCCGTTATCCTTTCGCCGGGGTATTTCCGCGCTGCCTCCTCGAATATGCCGCGTGTGAAGTTAGCGGACACAGGAGTCTCGAGAATCACCACGCCGTCGCTCTGATGCACCAGGGTGGTATTCCACGAGCCGCGGTAGAGATCGATTCCGGCAGCCAGCTGTACGCTCTTGCCGGCGTCGAAAGGACGCTCCCACCCCTTGGCGGCGGCGCTGCGTTGCGCGGCCGTTGCATCCATGTCGAAGTCCGGCCCGGCTAGCGCGACGTTGAATGTCACGTCGAGGGCCTGCGAGGAGCGCCAGATGGCACCGTCACGCTCAATTATCTCGTTGGATGGATAACTGACTCCCCGAACGTATCTCCAGTTGTCCCAGTAGACGCGTTGCTTCACCTCGCCCCAGTGGTACCAGAAATCATTGAAGTGCGCGCTCGTTTCCACCGCATCCGGAAGGTGATTGAAGGGGTTGAGTACCAGGCGCACAGGCACGCCGTTCCAGGTGAAAGCGACGACCGTGTGCTCAGTTTCCCGGAGTACTTCGGCCGGAGCGTAGCGAAGATCAGGCGACGCAAGCGCCGTGAGAAGCGCCCGCAACGGTCCGAGCGCCAGTCGTTCGCGGGTACGGTCGAGATCGGCAAGCGAGCACGGTGAATCCCCTTGAGCACCGCGGCGAACGCCTGCCGTCGGGGTGGCGATCAGCGTGCAGTCGGACTCTGCCTCATTGAGATCCGACTCGGGCCAGATGCTGTGCGTTTCAGAGCGCAGCCGCAGACCCGCAAGATCGAGCGTCGTCTTGTCGCGTGCGTATGAGGTGATGAAGGGTGCCTGGCGGTACGACTGCTCCATCAGAAGAGTGTGCGAAACGACATCGAGTCTTACGCTGTGAATGTCCTCGAGCCTCTGGCGGCCGCCCATGGCGGTCAGCGACTGCGTGACACAAGCGGCCGGTGCCAGGCCCACACAACCGGGTGTTGTTGCGGGGCGCGGATGCGCCAGGAGCGAGGCGGCAGCGGCGACGCTCATCGCAGCGATGAGGCTCAGGCGGCAGATCGACATCGACTAACCCTTTCCGTTCTGGTGCCAGGCACGCAGAGTGTCCGCCTCCTTGTGCGGATCGAGCCCCGCGTGCAGGTTCGCTTGCCGGTCGGCGGGCAATGTCTGGAACCACGCCAGCGTATCGCGCACGGTGACCTGCAGCGGGCGCGAGCGCAGCCCGGCCTTGAGAGCCGGCTGCACGGAGGTCAGGGCCGCACCGGCCGAATCGCCCGTGGTGGGCGACCAAGGCGGCAGGTCGAGCTCGTCCGCTTTCCAGTGCGCGGCGAGAAAGTCCTCTGGCACCCAGGTGACCGTCGTTGCAGCGTTTGGCGTCGCGCGCTGGCTTGCGGCGATAAGCTCACCCATCGTGAATGCGCGGGGCGGCGAGTCCGCATTGAAGTAACCGCGGGTACGTGACTCCACCAGCTGCATCATCCAGGCCGCGAGGTCTCGCACGTCGATGACCTGTATGGGATCGCGCGTCGTGCCAGGCGCGAGCATCTCGCCACCTCTCGAGGCGCGCACCGGCCAGTAGGTGAACCGATCACTGCGGTCCAGTGGCCCCACGATGTAGCCGGGTCGAACGACGCTGCTGCGCCCGTTGAAGGCTGCGACCGAATATTGCTCGCACAGCGCCTTCATGGGGCCGTAGGTGTCGTTGGTGACCTCCTCGATGTCGGGGTTCGACAAAGTCCCGGTGGGCGAGTGCTCGTCGTTGGGCCTGGCGAAGCTTGCATAAACGGAGATGGTCGAGATGAACAGGCAGTACCCGACGCTAGGCGCGAGCAGCTCGGCAGACATCTTTACGTACTTCGGAATGAAGCCGGTGTCGTCGACCACCGCATCCCAGCTGCGCCCGCGCAGCGCGTCCAGCCGACCCTTGCGATCACCGATCAGGGTTTCGACACCGGGAACGCCGCCCGCGGCGGTCTTGCCGCGGTTGAAGTGCGTCACCTTCCAGCCGCGCTGCAGCGCCTCCTGCGTCAGGTGCGGGCCGATGAAGCCCGTGCCGCCGAGGATCAGCAGCGTTCCCGGCCGCGGGGCGGTGAAGCCGGTCGGTAGCACGGCAGCCGTCGAAGCCCAGGCAGCCATCTGTAGCACGTCACGTCGCGAGCTCATCGCGGGCTCCCCCATACAACCAGCAGCCCAAGGTTCGCGCACCAGACTGTACGATCCCGTGCACGCAGACAAGCCGCCGGCGGTGAGACGGCCAGGCGCCGGTCGCAGGTTTGGCACGCCCGGGCGCCTATTGTCCGCGAGGTTATTGCTGCAGAACGCAGCGGCCTCTTGTCTATAATGGCCAGCTTTGCGAAGTGGCGTTTCCGAGGAGTGATCATGCGCCCAGTGTTCGCCGCAATCATCGCCAGCGCCCTGTCATGCGCCGCCTGGGCCGACCCGTCTGCAAACGATAAGGCCTGGATTGAGCGCAGTAACTCCTACACGAACAAACTGCTGTCGCTGGAACTGGAGCACCAGCCCGAGCGCGGCTCCCGCCAGGGCCTTGCCAAGTTCGACGAGCGCATCTCGAACCCGACGCTCGCTGACGAACTGGCGCTGCGCCGCGAGCTGCAGGCCGCGCTCGCTGGCGTCGACGCCGCGCGCGCGCAGGAACAGGACCAGCGCGTACTACAGGACCTGGCGATCCTCGATCAGGCGTTCGGGCTCAAGTTCCGCAAACAGGATTACGAGCTCCAGCACGAAGTGCCGTTTCTGAATGCCAGCGAGATCGTTTTCGGTGGGCTGCGCGGGCTGCTCGACGATCAGGTGGCCGCCGAGCGACGTGCGGCCGCCGTCGTGCGGCTGCGCCGATATGCCGGGATGGAACCGGGCTACCAGCCGTTCACCGAGCTGCTCAAGGCACGTGACCTGGAGCAGATGGCCAAACCGAACGTCATCTACCCGGCCAAGTCGGAAGTCGAGACGGAGCTTGGACGCAACGCAACCTATGTCGAGGGGATCGCCAGCCTCTTCAAGAAATATGGCATCCAGGGCTGGGAGCCCGCCTACGACAAGCTCAAAGGGCAGCTGGCTGACTACGATGCCTGGGTGCGTAGCAGCATCCTGCCGAAGGCGCGCACCGACTTCCGCCTGCCGCCGGAGAAGTACGCGCTCGCGTTCGAGGAGTACGGCATCGATATCCCGCCGGCGAAGATCGCTGCCATGGCGCACGAGGCGTTCAGGCAGTATCAGGCGGAGATGGCGCCGCTCGCGGCGCAGGTGGCCCGGGCCAACCATTACCCGTCCAGCGACTATCGCAGCGTGATCGCCGAGCTCAAGAAAAAACAGATCACCGGCGAGGCGATCCTGCCCTTCTTCAACGGGCGGCTGCACCAGATCGAGCAGATCATCGTGGCGCAGGGGCTCGTGACTCTGCCGGCACGCCCGGCCATCATTCGGCTCGCGACACCGGCCGAGACGGCACAGCAGCCCGCGCCGCACATGGTGCCCCCACCGTTCCTGCATAACACCGGTCAACGCGGCGAGTTCGTCCTGCCGCTCAATATTCCCTCTGCCAACGGCGGGCAGGCCGACAAGTACGATGACTTCACCTTCGATGCAGTGGCCTGGACGCTGACGGCGCACGAGGCGCGGCCCGGCCACGAGCTGCAGTTCGACTCCATGGTGGAGCAGGGCATCAGCGTGGCACGCGCGCTGTACGCGTTCAATTCCACGAACGCCGAAGGCTGGGGCCTGTACTCAGAGTACATCATGCAGCCCTACGAACCGGCCGACGGACAGCTGCTTACGTTACAGCTGCGTCTGCTGCGTGCTGCCCGGGCGTTTCTCGATCCGGAACTGCAGAGCGGGGTGGTTACGCCGCAACGGGCGTACGAGGTGCTGGAGAAGGATGTGGTGCTGAGTCACGCCTTCGCCAAGGAAGAGGTCGAGCGCTTCACGTACCGCGCACCCGGTCAGGCCAACAGCTATTTCTACGGCTATACACGCCTGCTGTCCCTTCGCAAGGAAGTTGAGTCTCGGCTCGGCGCCAGATTCAACCAGAAGAAGTTCCACGACTTCATTCTGAGTCAGGGGCTGCTGCCGCCCGACCTGATGAGGAAAGCCGTGCTGGAGAATTTCGTTCCGGCGCAGAAGTAGCCCTGACCGATTATTTGCAGACGGCGGAGGCCACCCTCAGGTGGTTGCCGCCTATGATCTTGGCAACTACAGCCTATTTCTGGTGAACAGCGTCGACGAGCGCGTCGACATCCGCGTTAGTGTTGTACATGTGGATTGCGACACGGATCCGGTCGCCACGCACGGTCGCGCGTATACCGCGAGCTTTGAGTTTCTCGGCCGCTCCCAGGACATCGAGCATCACAATGGCGGAGCCGTTGTGCTCAACGTTCAGTCGCTTGCACAATGTGGCCGCGAGTCCGGTGTTGTGGCGGTGGATGTTAGCCACGCCTATTTGGTTAATCAGAGCAAGCGAAGGCAGCAGCGCGCTCGCGGAGATCAGCCCCGGAACCACATCAAATTTCCGGGCGGAGAAGGCCGCCGGGAAGTTGAGCCCGTAGGGGGCGGCATACGGTTCCTCACACGCAAACCAGTTTGGTTGCAGCTGCCTGAACGTATTCGCCAGGTCTTGCCGCAGCGCGATGAACGCCGGGCCGTTTGGCCCCATGAGCCACTTGTAGGAGGAGCATACGATGACGTCAGCCAGTGCGGCATCGAACGGGTGCCACCCGGCGGCCTGGGTCACATCGACGCACAACAGTACACCGGATCGTCTGCAGGCCTGCGAAACCGCCGGTAGGTCCACTATGGAGCCGTCGATCGACTGAACCAGCGATAGGGCTACTGCGGCGTAGTCGCCGGAAAGGCGGCGCGCAATGTCGGCTAACGGGGCGGTGTCAACGGTTACGCCGCGATGCTGCTGGGCGACAAAGGGTATGGTGTTGGAATTGTGTTCAAATTCCGGAACGAGCACTCGCGAGCCGGGCTTGAGATTCGCGGCCACCACGTTCACCAGCGCTGCCGTTGTATGACCCACTCCCACCCGAGCAGGTGACACACCGATCAACGCGCCGAACTCCTGGCGGACTTTGCGGAGCTCCTCGAGCCAGGTGACCCAATCCAGATCGCCTCGGCTCCAAAGGTCGATTGTTCGCCTGGCAGCTTCAACCGAGGATATCGGGGGTATTCCCCGCAGCGCCGTGTTGAAGTAGCCGCGGGGCGCATTCCAAAGAGAGGTATCCATGGTGATATCTCCCTAATCGCAGGCTGATCCTGACGCTACGGTTGCCTGTCCGGTGGCCTCGGAGCGAGATCTTACAAAATCCTTGCACCGGTCCAGTGCAGGCCCAAAAGGCAGAATAAGCGATCTCTGACGTTCTAAGAAAGCGTATGATTTCGATCGAGTTAATCTCCAATCGGAATAGCCATGAAGCTCGATCTGAACGGACTGGAAGCCCTCGAGGCGGTCGTGAGATACGGCGGTTTCGCCCGTGCGGCCGAGCATTTGCACAAGGTCCAGTCGGCGGTCAGCCATCAGGTCCGAAAGATCGAGCAGCAGCTCGGAGTCACCGTGTTCAACCGTGACGGCTACCGCGTTCACCTGACGCCCGCGGGTGAAGCGATACTCGCCGAGGCTCGTCGCTTGCTTGCTCAGGCGGAGCACGTTCGATCCATAGCACGGCAGTTCCTGCAGGAGTGGGAGCCCTCTCTTGCCATCATAGTTGATGGCATCCTGCCGCTCGATCCTACACTCGCTGCGATGAAGGCCCTGGCGGCTACGCACGTGCCAACGCGAATCCAGGTCAAGGTGGAATTCCTGCGAGGCGTACAGTCGAGGTTCGAGAAAGAAAACGGCGATCTCATGCTGGTCGCGGACTACGCAGCCAGTCCGTACCTGCACGAGGAGGCGCTTCCGGAGATGGATTGCGTTCTATGCGTCGGGCGCTCTCACCCCCTCGGCAAGGCGAAGCGCGTCTCCCTGGCTCAGCTGCAGGAGCACGTTGAGCTTTCTGTGCAGCACTCCAGCGAGGAGCAGGGCGACGATCGACACCTGTTTGGCTGTGAGCGAGCGTTTTTCCTTTCCAGTCATCATACGAAGAAAGAAGCGCTCCTGATGGGAGTCGGCTTTGGCTGGATGCCGTTATATCTCGTCCACCCGGAGCTGAAATCCGGCGCACTGCGGGAAGTGAAGTATCAGGGCGGATCGTGGTACCGCTTTACTCCGCGGCTGGTGCATCGAGCCGACCGCGGACTCGGACGCGCCGGGCAACAGTTCATCTCGCTACTTCGCAAGTCGGCATGGCCCCGGCCGAGAGTACTGCGCCGCGGAGCCTGAGGGCGCTGGCGACCAATCTAGGTGCTGCGCGCCCCTCAGTGGATCATCTTGGATACTGATTGAGATCATCTAAACCACGCGGTATTTTCCGCTGGGCGAGGGTGGATATACTCCGTTCGCTTTCACAAAGCTGGCTGCCGTTCTCGACGGCTGGCGCGGCCCAGAACCGCTAGTGGCAATCTCATCCGGGACTTCATGATATGCGTGGAATTGCGTCCTTTACGTTGCTGGCGACTCTCTGGCTGGTGGGTGTCGGCTGTGTCTATGGTGCAACTGCCGCGCCGCAGTCCATCGATGCCGTTATTGCTCAGCTGGCGGCGGTGACGGACTACCAGGAGGCGGTCATCTCGCCCGATGGCCGGGTCATTGCATGGGCCGAAGGAGTACCCGAGGCGAGTAACACCTCAACTCGCTCCGCTGTGTTTTTCGCGCCCGCGGATGGTCGCGGTAGCCCGCAACCGATCAAGGTCACGCCGGCGGGCGAGGCTGGGCCTGTCATCGGCACCCAGCACGACCTGGCATGGTCGCCGGACAGCAAGTCGCTTGCTTTCCTGGCGGACCGTGAGAAGCCGGGTCAACTGCAGCTGTACGTCATGCGAGACGGCGGCGCCGCAAGGAAGCTGACCGATCTCGAAGGGCTGGTGGCAACGCCGCGCTGGTCTCCCGATGGGAAACGCATCGCCATTCTCTACACGCCCGGTGCGAGTCGAGGCGCCGGTCCGTTCGAGGCCGCTGCGCCCGAGGTCGGCGTCATAGGCGAACACATCGACGAGCAGCGGCTGGCTGTGGTCGACGTCGCTACCGGTGCAGTTACAGTGCTCTCGCCGGCGGATCTGTACGTCTTCGAATATGACTGGTCACCCGATGGCGCTCAGTTCGTTGCAACGGCCGCTCACGGCAACGGCGATAACGGTTGGTACAGCGCCGAACTCATCGCGGTCGATGCCGCCAGTGGCGCGATCCGGTCATTGTATAAGCCAGCGGTGCAGATCGCTGTGCCGCGTTGGGCTCCCGACGGCAAGTCGATTGCCTTCATTGCCGGGTTCAACAGCGACGAGCCGATTGCATGCGGCGAAATATTCCGCATGCCGGCCGCGGGCGGCGCGGTGGAGAATCTCACGCCAGATCTCAAGTCCTCGGCGTACTGGCTGAGCTGGCGACCGGACTCGAAGAGTATCTTGTTTGTGGAGGCTGTCGATGGCGGCTCCGGCGTTGCGGAGGTCAGCGCCACGGCGCGTGCGGAACCGCGGCTTCTGTGGAAGGGTGTAGAGATGCTGACGGGGCCCGCGAGCATCTCGCGCGGCTTATCGGTCGCTCGGGACGGCCGTACGACCGCGGTGATCCGCTCCTCGTTCGACCATCCGCCACAGATCGACAGCGGACCGATTGGAAGCTGGCACGCGGTCGTGAAGGCACAGACGGTCTCGCAACCCATGTGGGGTAAGGCCGAGAGCGTTACCTGGCAGAGCGATGAGTTCACGGTTCAAGGTTGGCTTCTGTACCCACCGAACTACGACCCGAAGCGCACATATCCCATGGTCGTGTGGGTGCACGGCGGTCCCGCCTGGCTGACGACGCCTGGATGGCCGGCGCCAGCCGGGTGGTTTCATTTCCTGGATGCGGTCATCGCGAGTCAAGGTTACTTCGTCCTCTACCCCAATCCCCGCGGCAGCGCGGGATTTGGCGAAGCGTTCAAGCGAGCAATGGTCAGGGATCAGGGTGGCGGCGACCTGCGCGATATCCTGGCCGGCGTAAAACATGTGGTCGCAACCAGGCCCGTCGACGATGCCCGCATCGGTATCGGCGGATGGAGCTATGGCGGCGACATGACGATGTGGGCGCTGACACAAACGACGCGGTTTCGGGCCGGGTTCGCCGGCGCCGCGACGGCCGATTTGCTGTCCTACTACGCGGAAAACGACTTCAACGCCTATTTATTGTTGTATTTCGGTGCATCGCCCTACGACGATCCGCAGGTTTACGCCAAGAGCTCGCCAATTAACTTCGTAAAGAATGTGCGCACGCCGACCCTCATCGTGGTCGGTGCCAGCGACGAAGAGTCGCCGGTGTTGCAGTCACGCGAGTACTGGAATGCGCTCAAGGCATTCAACGTCAAAACCCAGCTGGTGGTGTATGCGGACGAGGGGCACAAATTCCACGAACCCGTCCACATCAGGGATCTCGCCCACCGACTGGTCGCATGGTTCGATGACAACATGCCGGCAGTGACGCCTCATCAGGTTGGCGGTACTCGGGCGCGGGTTCAACGTGACACGACGCGCCGTGTCGTATCGACGCCCATCCACGCGACTGCGCTGACCAGGGCGAAAACCGTACCGATCGCGAATGCAGTCTTCCATGCACCGTGGCCGGAGAGGTAGGCGACAATCGGTATCCCGATCAAACCCCCACCGTTTCCTCCAGTATTGAGAATGCCAGTTGCCGCCATCGTGTCGCTTCGAGCGACATACATCGTCGCCGCCCAGTATGGTCCTTCGTTGAGCTCGACTGTTCCGAAGCAGAGTGCAAGCAAGAACACGGCGACATAGGGACTCGGCGCGTAGACGGCGCCGAGTAGCAGAGCACCTGCCGCAGGAAGCGATATGAGTGGTACCAGGCGAAATCCCCAGCGGACGCCAAAGCGGGTACACAGGTCGCCGGCGATCTTGCCGCCCAAGCCAGCGCCGGCTGCCGCCGCCAGCGGCGGCGCGGCCGCCAGCCAACCCCCTTCGAGAATGCCGAAGTGGCGCTCTTGAACGAGATAGAGGAAGCACCAGTTGCCGAGCAGATAGAAAACGTAGTTCATGCAGGTGTAGGAAAATGTCAGCAACACGATAGACCGGTCGCTGAGCAAGTGCGCCAACCCTCGCCAGGAAATCGATGTCGTGTCTTGCGCGACAGATTCTCCGAGTTCCGCAAGCTCCTCGGCCGTGACTGCCGGGTGCTGCGCCGGAGCGTTACGGCCGTACCAGGCCCACACCGCGATGAGTGCCAGCGCGGGCAGCGCCGGCCAGAACAGCGCCTGCTGCCAACCCAAGGAAGCCATGATTGTGGCAATCAGAGGTGGGCTCAGGGCCGCGGCCAATTGCAATCCCAGTACCTGCAGGCCCTGTACCAGGGCCCATTGACTGGGTGGAAACCAGGTTTCCATGACTCCGGAGCTGACAGGAAATACCGGGCCTTGCGCCGACCCCAGCAGCAGCTGCAGTCCGAGCAGCGCAACGAACAGAGCCGTGCCGCTGAGTGCGATCGGCGAAAGAGGAGTCAAAACCGTGGCGAGGAACGCCAGAGTACTGATCAATACAAACGCCCGGCGGGCGCCAAGCCGCTGTCCGATTATGCCGCCGGGGAGTTGGAAGACCGTGTAGCCGAGTACAAAAGCCCATTCAATCCAGCCGATCTGCATCTGGCTCATGCCGAGTTCCGGCATCATGCGTGCCGCCGCGACGGTCACACTTTTCTGCTGCAGGAAAGCGATACAGCCGAAGCCGAACAGCAGGCCGAAAATCCGCCAGCGGATTCGATGAATTATTGCGTAGCCGGACATCGCAGCGGTGTCGGCTGAGGCTCGAGCGAACAGAATTTTCTTTGATTAATGCTTGGACTCGAATTCCCGCGAGATGAACTCAAGCATTCGATTTCTCAAATCAAAGCCGTGCCACGGCTCAACGCTGACCTCGCCGTGGAAGTTTCGATGGAGCTCGGAGTGGCTCTCCCTCGGAAAAGTCACGAGCTCCACCTGGTCGCCCGCTTCGCGGAGCGCGCGATACAGCTCAAACGCCTGACCAGGGGGATCTTCGGTGTCCGCCAGGCCTTGGACGATCAGTACCGGGGTCATCGCCTTCGGCGCGTAGGATATGGGACTCTGACGCCAGGCGGCTGAGAACCGCACCGTCGGGTTACCGAAGTACCAGTGGTCATACCACACCCACTGACCGTCCTCGGTACCGTATTCACTGAATTGATCGGTTACCGGGGCTCCGCTGATAATCGCACGAAAGATATGGGCCTTCCCGGCTGCGAAGCCGGCCATCTCACCGCCGTAACTGTAGCCAACCAGTGCAAGGCGCTGGGAATCAATCCCAAAGCGCGCTCTGGCATAGTTCACTCCAGCCAATATGTCCCGCAAATCTCCTCCCCCGAGATCGTCCTTGTTGCCCGCCAGAAACGCCTTGCTGTAACCGGTACTGCCACGCGGATTCGGCAGCAAAACGGCCCAGCCACGCGCAACAAGCAGATTGACCGTGGCGTAATACCTGTCGGTGAACTGCCCGGCCGGGCCGCCGTGAACGTTCACCACCAGAGGTATCGGTCTGGGAACAGAGACTGGCGGCAGGTATAACAGGCCGGAAATCAGCTTGCCGCGATCGCTATGCCAACTGACCGGAGTAGAAGCGACGAGATCACGACCCGCGGGAATCAACTCAGGTGTTGCCAGTCGTGTTGGCCGCGATGCCTTGGTTGATCCTGTCGGAAGAGGCGACGAAACAAGAAACGGTGCGCTGGGATTACTCGGGCCGCCGGCTATCAAGACCCAGCTCGCTTGATGTTCGTTCGTCTCAATCGAGGAGACGACCGGAAGCCCGGCATCAAGGAATTCGACCTTTCCACCCTCGAGCGCGATCACGGCTACGGATTGAGATACACCACGATTAAATAAGGTGACAACCGAGTGCTTGTCCGACTCGACGATTAACGGGACATCCGCTGCGTCCGGCGAATCCGACGCGACCGTTCCTTCGACTCGATCCGTTAAATTCCTGATGACATGACTTTGAAGATCAAAGTCGTACAAATCCCAACAATAGGGCGGTGTATCCTGATGACATTGGGCGAAGTATACGATCTGGCTTTCGCTCACCCACTGCGCCTTCGACACTGTGTTCGGGAGCCCTTCAATGCGACGGGCCCGGGCCACATTCTTTGCGTCAACGATCCAGACCTTGGCGGCAGGACCCAGGTCAACGAACTTGGGTTCAGTTACGGCGAGAATCCTTTGCGACATCCGGTCCCATGACACCGACTGCACACCGGTTATTGGAGCTTCAGACACGACGGAGCTTTGCAGGCTTACGATGTGAAGGGTTGCTTCATGAATGTCGGCGCCGAAGGCCGCCGCATCATCCCCCTTCGCCTTCTTCGCATGCTCCTCAGCAGAATCGCGTGGCGCCGCAATCAACGCGATCGACCTCCCATCTGGGGCGACGGCGTAGTCACGAATGTCGAAGTCGCTACCCGCGTCCTGCGGCGCCCAGGTAGCTATCGCGTTGCCATCCTTATTTCCCTTGAGCGTAAGTTGTTGCGCTTCACCTCCGTGCATCGGCAGACGGAACAGCTGCGGGCCCGATCCGCGATCCTCGAGAAAAAGCACGCTGGAGCCATCAGGCAGCCAGCTGGCCTTATCCTGCCCCTTGTCCTTGTCACCACTGGAAAGCGTCAACTGCCAGGGAGTCCCGCCATTTCGGCCCAGCAGCCAAAGATGGGGACGTCCGCGGTCCGCCGTCGTATCGGTAATTACCGCCACAACCTGAGTCCCGTCCGGACTCAGGTGGGCTTCGCGCACTTCACGGCTCTGACGGATGTCTTCGTTTGTCAAACGATGATCGGCTGCGTAAACCGGGAACATCGGCAGTGACGCCAGTGAAGCCGTTAGCAGAGCTTGACGCAGCAAATGCATGGCAACAGTCGCTAGAAGTCTCTGCGTATCGTCAGGGTGAAGCTCGCCGGAGCACCCGGCTCGTTGCCGTAGAACAGCGTTTCGTAGAGATTTATGAAATACCTCTTGCTGAAAAGATTGCGGCCGTTGAGTTGAACGAGCCATTGGCCGAAGGCATACGATGCGCCGGCATCAGCTACGGTGTAACCGCCGATGTCCTTGGTCGCGGGCACGGGTACGCCGGGAGTGCCGGCATACTCTTCGTTTGCCAGGGCACTTCGAAACGACGTTTGTACAGATGATACATAGTGGAATCCCCCACTGAGCGACAGACCTCGCGCGGCTCCCGTCAGGAACTCACGAGTGAGGTAGAGACTCGAAGTCTGCGTAGCTACGTACAGCTCTGTCTGGCCCTCGGTGGCCAGCTCGGAGGGCGTAGCTGACTTGATGGTCGGATTCAGGTACGAATAACCTGCATTGATCTGCCACGAGCTGCCAATGCGACCGAGCGCCGACAGCTCAAAGCCTTTGTGTGAGTCTTCTCCGATCGGTTGATAGTAGTCGACGCCGTCGATGCTCTGCTGATAGGCGGCGATATTCTTCTCATATACCTGGTAGGCAGCTGCCGTCAGCAGGAGTTTGCCGCCGTTGGTAAGGTACTTAGCGCCAGCTTCATACTGGTGGCCCTGCAAGGGAGGCAGAATTCCGACAACGCCGTTGTTATAGGTTTCGTTCTCCTGAGGCATGAAGGATTCGCTGTATGAGACATATGCGTTGAGCCCGTGTACCACCTCATAGGTCGCGCCCACGCGTGCACTAGCCTGACCCTTGAAGTCGAAAGTCGATGAGACTCCGTCGTAACTCAGTATTACGTCTGGTTTTGAGTAGGATTCCCCGAGAAGCAAAGTCAAGGACTTGATGGGGCTGATCACGGCCTGTAGTGATGCGGTAGTAATCGCAGTGTGCAGGTAGACATCATAGGGAGAGAAATCGTCCTGATTCAGGCAATCATTGTAGGCGCCGAATAGTGCTTGCTGGCCGTCATAAATGTTGAAGTTGCAGGTCGCTGTGATCAGCCAGTGTTCGACCTGTTGGTTGACCTGCCTCACCACACCAAGAGATACGAAGCTGTTGGTGAGTCCAAGTGCGTCCAAATGATAGATGCCGGAGAGCCCAAGACCGATGTCCTGGTTGAATGTCTCATTTAGCTGCTGGACCTGCAGGCCGACATCGCCATTGAACTGCATGTCAAACGAGTAGGGCGTTAAGCCTGGTGTGTTGCTGTGCTCAAAGCGCGCCTTCAGACCAATCTGAAGAGCCTCTGTTGGACTCCAGGCGAGGTCGCCTTCAGCGTGGTAGAGGTCTGTATAAAGCTTCATGTTGGGCGCCCCGTTGAAGAAGGAGCGCGGTAAAAGCGCAGGGGTCCCATCCGGTTGAATCGGCAACCCGCCATCGACCGAATTCCTCACATATCGCTCGTAACCGCCGTGCACGTAGGCGCTGAGGGTGTCGCTTAGTTTGAAGTTGAGTCCACCGTAAAGGGTGGTCTTCTGATAGTTCCTGTAATCCATGAAGCTGTCGCCCTGGTCTCGAACGAACAGTCCAATGCCTCGGATTGCGCCAGAAGCATCAAGTGCAGTGGCGCCTTGGGCTTCCACCCGGTAGCTGTCCCAACTGCCGGCACTTGCCATTACATAGGTAGGGGTGTTCTCCGTTGCACCCTTGGTAACAAAATTGACCAGCCCGCCGGGGCTCGAGATTCCGTAAACAACCGAAGAAGGGCCTTGTACAACCTCCAGGCGGTCGTAGATTGCATAGTCGGGCTCGAAGTTGGTGTCGTTGTCATTCAAGCCGTCGACGGCTTTTTCCGCCGGATAGCCCCGCAAGCTCATGGTAGAGCTGAGTCCCAGATCGCTCCCATTGTTGGTGGCTCCGGGCGTGTATTCGGCGATCTGACCCAGCGTCTTCAAATCCGCGGCGTTGATAAAATCGTTGGAAACGATATTGATCGACTGAGGTACCTTTTCCACGGGTAACGGCAGGTTTGTTGTCCCGCTCGTATCCGCGCTCAGGAATTGGTAGTGAGCTGTTACCGTGACTTCTTCGAGCGGGTTTTTCTGTTTTTCTGTTTGCCCGGGCGGGGCGCCCTGGCTTTCACTCGATGATTGCGCTTGCTGCGCCAAGGCTGGCAGTGAGAGCACCGCCGTTGCGAGAGCAAAGCCGATCGCGGCAGAACTAGCCAGATTTCGCGTCAATTGAGATTCCCCCCGCCGTCGAAAAATTAGCGCCACATTTGCGCCGGACTCGCCTATGTTCGCACTGGCTGACCGTAGCGGTCAGCCAGCACACCCCCCTCGGCGCGAGCATAGGCTAGTCCGGTGGGGCGTTAGAAGAAAAGCGTATGATTTCGATCAGATCGATCTCTATTATCGATCGGCTCGGGAGCGGCGGGCTAACCGATGGGCGGGCGGCGTTGCCATACGCCCAGCTTGTTCTCCAAGGCGTGTGCGATCGCCAGCATGGTGCCTTCCTGGAAGAGCCGGCCGTGAAATGTCACGTTGCGGGTGACCGTGTGAGCAGGCCCGTGGGGGTCCGCCGGAGCGAGGTAGTAATCGGGGGAGGAGCGCGAGGGACTTTCAGTGAAGCCTGCGCGCAACGTCAGTCCTGGATGCCCGGTGAAGTTTGTGATCATGAACAGATCATAGGATCCGTACGTCGGACCAAACATGACATCGACATTGCTGAAGAGCTCGTCCATCCCTTGCATGACCTGCCGTCGCAAGCGTTCCTTCTGCAGATAGTCCACCGCCGAAAGCAGCCGCGCCTCTCGCCAGCTCTGAGGCTGGGACTGAACAATGAGTTGGGCGTCCTGTCCGCTCAGAGTGAGCCCCTCGAATACCGCGGCGGACTCTACGTCGAGAATCTCCGAGAGGGCCGAATTTGGCAGATCTGGCAGCGCCACCGATACGAGTTTCACGCCCAGTTCTTTCATGGCCTGCAGGGCCGCGCGCTCAGCGGCTGTTACCGGCACTGCATCCTTCGAGGCGGATTGAGCCGGTGTATCCCGCGTGTCGTAACTGATTCGATCGAACCACTCGGGTGAGTAGCCGACGCGAAGCCTGGTCAGATCCAGCGTGGCGTCGTACCTGAAGCCCATATCGATCGAGCTGGCGGACGTCGGGTCGTAGCCGTTGATGGCCGCCAGCACCAGCGCCGCGTCTTCGACACTGCGGCACAGCGGACCGATCCGCTCGAGACTGGGCGTCAACGGCATGCCGCCCTTGACCGGTACGCGCCCGAAGGTCGCTCGCAGGCCAACAATGCCGCAGCGATCGGCGGGCTCGAGAATTGACCCGAGACTATCAGTCCCTACCGAAAAAGCGCAGAGGCCGGCGGCCGTTGCCGAGGCTGGTCCGGCACTTGATCCCCCAGAGGGCTCTTCCAGATTCCAGGGATTGCGGCACATACCGCCAAACCAATTCCAGGCGTCCGCGAGCTCCCCAGTCGCCGCTTTGCCGAGGAGAACCGCACCCGCCTCTCTCAGCAACCGGACGATAGTCGCATCTTCTGTGGGTACGCGATCGCGGTACAGAGCACAACCCCACGTGGTGGGGATCCCTGCCGTGTCGAACACATCCTTGACGGAGTAGGGCACTCCATGCAGCGGGCCACGGTACTTGCCAGCCTTGAGCTCTGCGTCCATCGCTTTGGCCTGCGAACGCGCCAGATCCGCGCACACCGTGATATAGCAATACAGGCGTGGCGCGATACTCGCGATACGTTCCAGATAAAGTTCGGTCAGGCGGACGCACGTCAGTTGCCCGGTGCGGATCCAATTTGATAAGTGCGTGACGGGCGCATAAGCGATAGCCGAATCGTCTCGCGGCAATGGCGCCTCATGGGCGCTCGACAGACGCACGAAGTTCGTTTGGGGAGGATAGCGCTTGCCGGGCAGCCGTGGGTCGAAATGAATGGCCGGCTGCAGGGTAACCGCGCGCGGCACTCGCCGCAGATTCACGACCGACTTCACCTGCGTCGGTACCGACGCCGCTAACTGCTCGCATTGCATAGCGCTGAAGTGCACGGCGTGGATCTTTTGCGCCTCTGCGATCGTTGTCGCGGTAATGGCATCAGCCGCGCCAGCTACGCGCGCACTTTTCTTGCCGGCTGACTCTGACGACACCTCCGCGTTGACCGCGGCCGCCGGCGCGATACACGCCGCAAGGCCGAGCGCTTCGGTAAGAAACTCCCGCCGAGACGTCATTGTGTGCCCCCGACCGAAACCGAGCCCGCCAGCCACGCGTCGTTGAGAGACGCGCGGTCACAACCCTGCAGCGGACCGCGGTGTCCCATTTCTTTGAGCTAGAGTAAGCAGCGTCGCCCATCAAAGAAAACGCATCGTTTCGATTAAGTCCATCGCCTCCTTGAATGGCCACGGCGCTACGCGCAAGAAAAGATTATCGAGAACAGAGATCGATTTAATCGAAATCATACGCTGTTCTTCAAAGGTCAGATGGGTCTAGCCTATCTTCGCGCCGAGGGGGGTGCGCTGGCTGACCGATGCGGTCAACCAGCGCGTGAATTTAGGCTAGCGCGGAGAAAATAACGTGGCGCTAAGAGTTCAGCGGCGGCGGGAATCTCCATTAACACGATATCTGGCCGGGTCTGCCGGGATCTGCTTTGCTCTCGCAACGGCGGTGCTCTCACTGCCAGCTATGGCGCAGCAAGCGCAATCGTCGAGTCAAAGCCAGAGTACCGTGCCTGAGCCGGCAGAAAACGAGAAAAAGGAAAAAGCAAAGGCGAAAGAAAACGAAAAGCTGGAAACGGTCCTGGTCACCGGCTCGAATATCCGTACCGATGTGTCGGAGGTGGCGGCCCTGCCGCTTACCGTCGTCACGTCCGATGACATCGCCAAACAGGGTGCACAGGAAATTTCCGCGACCTTCCGTGAGAATCCGCAGTTCGCAGGAGGCACCTTAAACGGCGGCAGTGGCGGCTTCTTCTCGGGTGCGGTCGAAACCCTCAATCTGCTGGGACTCGGGGACACGTACACGCTGGTGCTGGTCGACGGGCGGCGCTTCAACGCCGTGACTCCGACCAACATCGCGAACATTCCCGCTGGCGCCATCGACCACATCGAGATACTCGCGGACGGTGGCTCGTCGATCTACGGTTCCGACGCTGTCTCCGGGGTCGTCAATATCATACTCAAGAAGAGCTATGACGGAATGGAGGTCTCCTCCACCTATGGCGACCGTGTCTTGGGATCGAATTTCGGCACTCACGCGCGAGATTCGACCACCGACCTCAAGTTCGGCACGAGCGGCGAGCGGGGCCGTTTCTTCGCCGATCTGGAATATCGCGATCGAGGCGGGACGAATATTGTCGATACGCAGGAGGGTCGCAGCACCAATCTGTGGGAAGACCAGGTGTATACGAATCCCTCGAACATCGTATTGCCGAATGGGAATGACGTCATTCTGAACTATCACGTTTTCCCTCCCGGCTCATATAGCCGTAACCCAGCGGACTACATCCCGTACGACCCGGCCAACTACAATGCGACCATCGGGCAGACGCAACGCGCAGAGCTCCAGGACCGCCAGCCGCAGCAGGATATCAGCGGCGTCGCCTTCGCCGAGTACGATCTGACAGATAAAATCACGCTGTTCAGCCAGCTCTACTATTCCGCGTTCCGCTCAACCGAGCAAAACGAGCAGTGGGGCGTGGATTTCTATGGCGACTCGCACCTCGATTTCGGACCGGTACCGGCGACCAACTACTGGAATCCTTTCGGAGTTGCCCTGGCGAGCGTTTACTACGAACTGCCCGAGTTGGGTGGGGTCTTCTATCAGGGCGAAATAAATACCTCGCGCATGGTCGGCGGCTTGAAAGGAGAAGTCGGCCAGTATGCGTGGGAGATTGCAGCAACCTATTTCTGGAACGATGAGACGGATCACTACGACAACTTCTATTCGGATGCGGGACTCCAGGCGGCGATCAACCGCCCAGGTCCAGCCGCGTTCAACCCGTTCTGTTACGGGTGCAATACGCCCGCACAGCTCGCGGGCATCGACGTTTCACAGCAACTCGAGACGGTTAGTGCGCAGACAGACTTCGATGCCAAGATCAGCGGCCCGGTGCTGACGCGCGACAACTATGGGATATCTTTCGCAGCCGGTGGCGAGAGCCGAGTCGAGAAGTGGTCGTTCTACGTCGATCCGCTGACCGCAACGGGCGACGTTTACTTCAATCAGTTTACCCCGGATTTTCAGGAACGCCGCGACAACGCGCTGTTCGCCGAGTTCGCCTATCACCTCGATTCGAGTGCCGGGATCCCGGGGATTAACCGCCTGACCGTGAACGTTTCCGGCCGCTACGATGACATCGAATCCCTCGGCGATACGACTAATCCACACGAGGGTACGACCAATCCGCACATTGCTGCATCCTGGCAGCCCATCAGCCCTGACTTCATGTTGCGCGCGTCCTACGGTACGTCGTTCGTCGCGCCGCCGATCAGTTTGTTGCGGCCACAAACGCAGGTCGTTAACGCCGTTCTGATCTATCCGCAGTTTAACAATCAGACGATCCCGACCAACGTGATCACGGGCGGAAATTCCGATCTGAAGCCGGAAACCGCCAGGACGCTGAATGTCGGATTCGTCATTGCGCCGAGTCAGTGGCCCGGGTCATCGCTCACCGTGGAACATGCCACCGTGGAACAGAGGGACGTGGTACTCGTTCCCAATCCGCAAGCCATCGTGGACGGGCAATTCCCGGGGACGGTCACTTTCGTGCCCGGCGGCCGGCCGACCGTCGATGCGATCGCGCGTAACGTCGGCGGACGCAACGTGCAGGAGTTCAACTTCCACCTCAACTTGCGGCACCCGACGTCGCAGGCTGGAACCTTTGGGTTCAAATACTCAGCAGTTTATATAACCCAGTTCGATGTTAACGATGGGTCCGGATTCCAGAGCGAGCTGGGCCAGTTCCAGAACTACCTGTTCAATTACAGCAGCGTCGGCGCGCTAGGGACCATCGTCCGACTCCGGCAAAATGGCGGCCCCAACTGGACGACTCCGGACGGGACGATCACCGCGCAGTTGACGACTAACTACGTCGGACACTATCACGACGCGGGGATCGCAGAAGGGTTCCCAACCAACCGGTGGGTCAGCTCGTTCGTGACCTGTGATTTCAATCTCGATGCTGATCTGAATCGCTTCGTATCCGGGCTCACAGCGAGTTTCGGCATTCTGAATATCTGGGCCAAGCAGCCGCCATATGTCCAAGGCTTCGGGGAGACGTATGTGTACTACGATCCCGGCTTATCCAACAGTCTCGGACGCCAGGCTTTCCTCGGGTTCAAGTATCACTTCTAGCGGGCGCGGCGAAGGAGAGCGGTCATGGCAAGCGATCGACGCACGTTCATCCAGCAGGCAGGGTTGGGGTTCGCGGCTGCGGGGCTGGCCGCGGGCGCGCGGGCGGCGAGTGGCGGCGTTGGTTTCGTGCCGTGCGACCAACTCGAGCGCCAGGGACCAAAGGAGGTTATCCATGGCAAGCGCGCCGTCGCCAGCAGTCAAAATCCGATCGTGACGCAGACGATGCTCGACGTGCTGAAGGCAGGCGGCAATGCGGCTGACGCGGCGGTGGCCGGCTCCATCATGGAGTGCGTGGTGCAGCTCTACCACACCAACCTCACTGGCTCGGTGAGCTTTCTGTACTGGGAGGCGAAGAGCGCCAAGACTTACTACTTGAACAGCCAAGGCACTCTGGTGCCGGACCTGCCACCGTTTCGCACGTTCCCGCAGGGCCCGCCTCCTATCGGCCGGGAATCGGCGATGGCCTGCATTCCTGGCGGCGTACCCGGGCTGGGCGCGATACACGCGCGCTTCGGGTCAAAGCCCTGGAAGTCGCTGGTGGAGCCCGCCATCCCTTGGGCGGAGGATGGCTTTCCCCTTGATGAGTTCGAGCGCGCCACCTTCGAATGGGCGCTCGACTACATTACGTATTTTCCGGCGATGCGCGCCTTGTATACGCCAAACGGGTTCTCGCCGTCCGAGGGGGAGAAGGTCAAGAATCCGGCACTCGCTAAAACCTTGCGCCGTCTGGCGGATGAGGGTCCGGAGTATTTCACCCACGGCGACTGGGCGCGACATTTCGTGGCGCTGGCCAATGATCTCGGCTGGAAGATCAAGCTCGAGGATCTGTCCTCCAATCCGCCGCGTTGGGATGAGCCGATACGTCACTTGCACAAGGGCTACGAGATCGCGCAGGCGACGCCGCCCCAGCGCCAAGGGGTGTTCTGCGCGCTGGTGCTCGGCATGCTGCGGCATCTGGACGTAAGCTCTCTCGGACACTACACCGAGTCGGCGGACAGTCTCTATTACATGGGACAGGCGCTGCGGCGTGCGGACTTCGAATGCGGGCTGCTGAATGATGCGAGATTCTTCGACGTGCCGCTCGAGGTGTGGTTATCGGATGAGTACCACGCAAGCCTCGCCACGATCCTGAAGCGCTCGCGCCCCAAAGCGGGCGTTGACCTGACCCAGCATGTGCTGCTCTCGAGCGATCCGTCATTGCGCCTCGCCTTCGGCTGGGGGCCGGGGAATTCCGGTGACAGGCCCGGACTCTCCGCTCAGCAGTTCAATGTGCCGCCCGGCAGCTGCGAGCTGAGTTGCGTGGACGCCCAGGGCAACTGGGTGCAGATGATGACCACCTTGCAGTCGGGAGGCATCGCCGGAATGGTGGTCGATGGTGTGCCCATGTGGGGCAGCGATGCCACGCTCTATGACATGAAAAGCTCGCTGTCAGGTTGGCTCGGCTTGCCCGGCAGCCGCATGCGTACGGTAAAGAGCAGCACGATGATCCTCAAGCACGGCAAGCCCGTGCATTCGCTGGGTTCGCCGGGCAACATCCCCTTCACAGTTCCACAGATGATCTCTAACGTACTTGATTACAACTACGATCCCTACGCGGCGGCGGTGTTGCCGCGCATGTGGCCGATGCGCGATGACTTCATCATCGAGATTGAGACGCGTATTCCGGAGCACGTGGCCCGTGATCTGGCCAGGATTGGCGGCAAGCTCTCCCCACTGCCGCCGTACGATCTGAACATGGGGTCGTACCAACAGGCGTGGCGCGACCCGGCGAGCGGATTGCTCGGTGCAAGCACCGACCCTCGCCGCGGCGGCAAAGCTGGCGGCATCTGATGCAGTCTGCCTTTCGACGCCCGTGATCAGGAGAGTGATTTCATGTTGTCGCGTCGTCGCTTTCTTCAGCAGACCTCCCTCATAGCGGCGTCTGGGGTCGTGACGGACTCGCTTCTTTCGACGGCGCGGGCGGGTAGCCGGCCCGAATCCATTCCTGATGCCAAGCTGCTGGAACGCGCCAGGGCACTGCTCAAGCGAGCCCCCCTGATCGATGGCCATAACGACCTGGCCTCAATGTTCCTCAGTACCAGAGCGGATGACCTCTCGCATCTGGACATGGGTCGAGTGCAACCGACACTCTGCGCCGACATTCCGCGCCTGCGGGAAGGGTGTGTGGGCGCGCAATATTGGTCCATCCTGGCGCCGGACTCGACGCAGTTTACCCACATGGCATTGCATGATGCCCTCAGGCAGTTTGACGTGATGCTGCGCTTCATCCGCAGCCGCCCGGAGTTGGAGCAAGCGAGAACGGCGGACGACATCGAGCGCATTCACGGGTCGGGGCGAATCGCCTCACTATTCGGCGTCGAGGGCGGTCACATGATAGAGAGCTCGCCCGCCGTCTTACGTATCTTCCAGGAGCTGGGTGCTCGCTATCTGATCCTGACTCACCTCGATGACATCCCATGGGCAGATGCGGCCACCGATCGGCGCGAACTATATGGGTTGTCGGGGTTCGGAAAGCAAATAATACGGGAGCTGAACCGCATCGGCGTATTCGCAGATATTTCTCACGTCAGTGCAGACGCCATGCTCGATACGCTGAAGGTGACACGTGCGCCAGTCATCTTCTCGCACTCCAACGCGCGCGCGATCGATCCGCATGCGCGCAACGTGCCGGATGAAGTGCTTAGGCTCATGCCCGCAAACGGCGGGGTCGTCCACGTAACCTTCATCCGCGAATTCGTTTCACCTCAGGATCCCGCGTGGCAGGCGAGGCGTGTCGCGGCATTGAGAGAGCTGCACACCCGCTTTGATAGCGATGACGCCGTCAACCAGGGAATCGCGCGTTGGGAAGCAGTCAATCCGCATCCGCGCGGGACAATTTCAGATGTGGCGGATCACATCGATCACATCCGCCAGATAGCGGGGATCGATCATATCGGCATCGGTTCGGATTTCTATGATGTTGCGCCCGATGCCATGGCAATCGGCCTCGAGAACGTGACGCGATATCCCTATCTCTTCTGTGAGCTTCTGCGGCGCGGTTATTCGGACGACGATTTACTGAAAATCGCCGGCCAAAATCACTTACGAGCAATGCGGCAGATGGAAGCGGTGGCGGCCCAACTTCAGAAGACTGAGAAACCTCTGATCACAGAGGGGCCGACCGTGCGCCACGGGTATCTATAAGCAAGCCACTATCGAGAATTGAGATCGATTTGATCGAAATCATTTGCTTTTCTTCGCAGACCAGACGTTGAAGTATCGCTTCTAGTGTCGCGGGCGATTGCGAGTGTTGGCCTATGGGTGGTCATATAGATGGAAAACGATCGGCGTACGTTCCTCCAACAAGCGGGCTTGGGACTCGCGGCCGCGGGGCTGGCCGCAGGCGCGCGGGCGGCGAGTGGCGGCGCCGGTTTCACGCCGTGCAACCAGCTCGAGCGGCAGGGACCGAAGGAGGTCGTACACGGCAAGCGTGCCGTCGCCAGCAGTCAAAATCCGATCGTGACGCAGACGATGCTCGATGTGCTCAAGGCAGGCGGAAATGCAGCCGATGCGGTGGTGGCGGGCTGCATTACACAGGCCGTGGTGCAGCTCGATCATACGAACCATACGGGCTCGGTGAGCTTTCTGTACTGGGAAGCGAAGACGGGCAAGACCTATTACCTCAACAGCCAAGGGACCTTGGTGCCCGACCTGCCACCGTTTCGGACTTTTCCGCAGCGCCCGCATGAGCGGGCGCCTCCCATAGCCTGCATTCCGGGCTTCATGCCTGGGATGGCGGCGATACACGCGCGCTTTGGATCAAAGCCCTGGAAGTCGCTGGTCGAACCTGCCATCCCCTGGGCGGAAGAGGGCTTCCCGGTCGACGAGTTCCAGCGTGCCACCTTCGAATGGGCGCTCGCGGATATCACCTACTTTCCGGCGATGCGCGCCTTGTACACCCCGAACGGGTTCTCACCGTCTGTGGGCGAGAAACTGAGGAATCCGGCACTGGCGAAGACCTTGCGCCATCTGGCGCATGAGGGTCCGGAGTATTTCACCCACGGCGACTGGGCGCGGCACTTCGTCGCACTGGCCAATGAGCTTGGCTGGAAGATCAAGCTCGAGGACATGTCCTCCAATCCACCGCGTTGGGATGAGCCGATACGCTATCGGCACAAGGGGTATGAGATCGCGCAGCCGACGCCGCCTCAGCGCCAGGCGGTGTTCTGCGCGCTCGTGCTCGGCATGCTGAGGCACCTGGACATCAGCTCGCTGGGGCATTACTCCGAGTCCGCCGACAGTCTCTACTACATGGGGCAGGCGTTGCGGCGTGCGGACTTTGAATGTGGGCTGCTGAACGATGCGAGATTCTTCGATGTGCCGCTCGAGGTATGGTTATCGGATGAGTACCACGCGAGTCTGGCGACGATCCTGAAGCGCTCGCGCCCGAAGGCGGGTGTTGACCTGACCGAGCACATCCTGCTCTCGAGCGATCCGGCATTGCGCCTCGCCTTCGGCTGGGGGCCGACCCCTGCCGCTGCCCCATCCAGCCCGTTCGGCGCACAGTACCAATCTCCGCCGGGCAGCTGCGAGAACACTTGCGTGGATGCGCAGGGCAACTGGGTGCAGATGATGAACACCTATCAGTCGGGAGGGATTCCCGGGATGGTGGTCGATGGTGTGCCGATGCACGGCAGCAACGCCACGCTGTACGACATGCACAGTTCTCTGTCGGGGTGGCTGGGACTGCCCGGGAGCCGCATGCGCACCGTGAAGAGCAACACGATCATCTTCAAGGACGGCAAGCCGGTGCACTCGCTGGGCTCGCCGGGCAACATTCCCTTTACGGTACCGCAGATGATCTCGAATGTCCTCGACTACAACTACGACCCCTACACGGCTGCGGTATTGCCACGCATGAACCCGATGCGCGATGACTTCGTCATTGAGATCGAGACACGCATCCCCGAGCGGGTAGCCCGTGACCTGGCCAGGATCGGCGGCAAGTTGTCGCCTCTGCCGCCGTACGATCTGGACATGGGCTCCTATCAGCAGGCGTGGCGCGACCCGGTTACGGGATTGCTCGGTGCAAGCACCGATCCTCGCCGCGGGGGCAAGGCTGGCGGTATCTGATGCAGCCGAAGCGTTCGAGCCGTTACTCCGCACTTTCGCTGGCTCGCCATGCGTTCTCGGGAGCGCCGTGGCCGCGAGCGTGGCGATCGGCCGAGCCGAAGCCAAGCTATGACGTGGTGATCATTGGCGGTGGTGGCCACGGACTCGCGACAGCCTTTTACCTTGCCGTGAATCATGGAATCACCAACGTCGCGGTGCTGGAACGCACGTATATCGGCTCCGGCAACGTTGGGCGCAACACCACGATAGTGCGCTCCAACTACGTGCTCGACGGCAATACCCAGTTTTTTGACCATTCGCTGCGACTGTGGGAAGGGCTCTCTCACTCGCTCAACTTCAACGTGATGCTTTCCCAGCGAGGTCAGATCGTATTGGGACACTCACCGCTGCAGCTCGACGTGTTGGCACGCAAGGGCAACATCATGCGGCTGAACGGCATTGACGCCGAACTGCTCGACCGCAAGCAGGTGATGGACCTGCTGCCTTATCTAGATTATTCGAGCGAGACGCGTTTTCCGATCTGGGGCGGACTTTTGCAACGACGGGCCGGAACTGCACGCCACGATGCCGTGGCTTGGGGATATGCGCGCGCTGCCGACGCGCACGGCGTAGACATCATCGATCAGTGCGAAGTGAAGGGCATTCTAGTCCAAGGCGGACGGGTGTCGGGCGTGGAGACCAGCCGGGGCCGCATTCTGGCCGGGCGGGTGGGTATCTCCGTGGCGGGCCATTCATCACATGTTGCCGCGATGGCCGGTCTGAGACTGCCGATCGAAAGCCATCTGCTCCAGGCGTTCGTGTCGGAGCCGATCAAGCCATTTTTGGATCACGTGCTCTCGTTCGGCGCCGAGTTCTTTTATATCTCTCAGTCCGATAAAGGGGGTCTCGTCTTTGGCGGACACATCGATGGATTCAACAGCTATACCCAGCGGGGCCAGTTTCCGAAGGTACAGTCGGTGGCCGAAAGCGCCGTGGCGCTCATGCCGTCGATTTCGCGGTTGCGGCTGCTGCGCCATTGGGCGGGCATTCAGGACATGACGCCGGACGGGAGCCCGTTCATCTGCCGAACTCCGATTCGCAACCTGTATCTCAACGCCGGTTGGTGCTACCAGGGCTTCAAGGCGACCCCGGCCGCTGGCTGGTGCTTTGCGCACACGATTGCGCGTGACGAAGAGCATGCACTGAATCGTTGCTACAGCCTGGACCGTTTCGAACGAGGTCTCGAGCTCGATGAGGATGGCGTTGGCAACTGGACCTACAAGCAGTGACCAGGAAAGAAGCAACGCTATGCTGAGAATTGCCTGCCCGCTGTGCGGCGAGCGTGACTACACCGAGTTCCGCTATGGCGGGGATGCGGATAAGCGCCGTCCACTCCATGGCACGGCGGACCTGAAGGCCTGGGACGATTACGTTTTTGTCTTCGACAACCCGAAAGGCCCGCATCGCGAGTTCTGGCAACATGTAGTCGGCTGCCGACAATGGCTCATTCTCGAACGCGATACGGCAACGAACGCCGTGGGTGTCTGTGAGCTTGCACGTGCACTCGCTAATGCGCGTGAGGACTCGAGGCGATGATTGCCACACCATACCGCTTGCCGGCGGGCGGCCGCCTCGACCGCGACGATGCGATCGGCTTCTCGCTCGACGGCAGGCCCATGAGCGGCTTCCGCGGCGACACGCTCGCCTCCGCGCTGCTGGCAAACGGAGTGATGCTCGTCGGCCGTAGTTTCAAATATCACCGGCCGCGAGGCTTTCTGTCTGCGGGCATCGAGGAGCCCAATGGTCTATTTACGCTGGGAGAGGGCCAATGCACCGAGCCGAACGTCGCGGGGACCGTTACCGAACTCGTCGAGGGTCTGAGCGCGCGGCGTCAAAATGGGTGGCCGTCGGTCGAGTTCGATTTGATGTCGATCAATTGGCTGATCGCGCCGTTGCTTGCTGCGGGCTTTTACTACAAGACCTTCATGGGTCCTACGCGCGGCGCGTGGATGTTTTACGAGCCCCTCATTCGCAGGGCCGCCGGTCTTGGACGAGGCGTGCATCAGCGCGATCCGGATCGCTACCAGACGCGCCATGCCTTCACAGAGGTTCTGGTCATCGGCGCCGGGCTCGCCGGGCTCACCGCTGCGCTCGCTGCGGGCCGCGCTGGCGCGCGCGTGGTACTCGTTGAGCAGGACACGTTGCTGGGTGGCGGCCTGCTATTGGAGGATGCAGCAGGACCAGCTGAGGATTGGCGCCGCCGTGTCGAGGCGGAGCTGCAGTCATTACCCAACGTCGATATTCTGACGCGCACCACCGCACTGGGGCTCTACGACGGCGGCACCGTGGCTCTCGTCGAGCGGCGCGATCATCTGCAGCCCGATTCTGCCTGCGGCGAGGCGCGCCAGATCGTGACCACTCTGCGCGCGCGCGCCATCGTTTATGCGACGGGCGCGACCGAGCGTCCCCTGATTTTCCCGAACAACGACCGCCCGGGTGTAATGCTGGCTGCAGCGGTGCGCGGCTATCTGAATCGGTTCGCTGTTGGCCTTGCAAAGCGCGCCGTAGTGACAACCAACAACGACAGCGCTTATGCCACGGCGTTTGACCTGGCCCGACACGGTGTTGCCGTAACCGTCGTGGACCAGCGAAACGCCGTCAGGCGGGAGCTTGAGAACAAGGCGAAGGCGCTCAAGATCGAACTCAGGACGGATGCGACGGTGATTGACGTGCTCGGTACCAAAAGAGTGACCGGCGTAGTCCTGGGCAGCACGAGCGGCGAAGCACAGCTGAGTAAGTCAGACTGCGATCTGGTGTGCATGTCAGGTGGTTGGTCGCCAACCGTCCATCTGACGGCACATGGCGGCATTAAGCCGCACTATCGCAGTGACATCGCCGCCTTTGTGCCGGGCGGCTACGCTGAGGGTCAATTCGGCGCGGGCGCACTGACGGGTAGCTTCGCTGTGGCAGCGGCGATCAGAGAAGGAATGGACGCCGGTCGAACCGCAGCCGCTCGTAGTGGTCACGACGCTCGCGCATCCGAACTAGCGCCACCAGTCCTGGACAGCACAGGCTACGGCATCGAGTCGATCTGCCATCTGCCGCGCAAGCGGAACGGTAAAGCGTTTGTGGACTTCCAGAACGATGTAACGGTGAAGGACCTCACGATCGCTCATCAGGAAGGCTACCAATCGGTTGAGCATCTCAAGCGTTACACGACACTTGGGATGGGTACCGATCAGGGCAAGACCAGCAACATCAATGCCCTCGTGATCGAGGCGCAGTCGCGCGGCGTGGACATTTCCGGGGCAACTACCACGACCTTCCGCCCGCCGTTTACCCCGGTGTCGTTTGGGGCACTCTCTGGCCGCAGCGTCGGAAAGGACTTTCGTCCGACCCGTCGGTCGCCACTTCATGACTGGCACCTTGCTCACGGCGGAGAGTTGATTCAGGCGGGGCCGTGGATGCGAGCGTGGTGGTACCGCTGGGCAGGATCCACGGCACAGAGCGCTTACATTGAGGAAATGCGCCTCGTGCGAACGGGAGTAGGCCTCGCTGATGCGTCCACGCTGGGCAAGATTGATGTGCAGGGACCGGATGCGGCAGAATTCCTCGACCGAATCTACGCAAATAATTTTTCAAAGCTCCAGATCGGCAAAGCGCGCTATGGGGTCATGCTCGCCGACGATGGCACCGTGTTCGATGACGGTACAACGACTCGGTTGGGTGAGACGCGCTATTTCATGACAACCACCACCGCGCAGGCTGGCGAGGTGATGTCCTGGATCGAATTCCTGCTGCAGACGGCCTGGACGGACCTCAAGGTGCACGTCACATCGATCACGGATGAATGGGCCGCCATGGCGGTGGCCGGTCCCCGGGCACGCGCGGCACTCGAGCTCGCACTGCCCGGCGAGGACCTATCGGACAGCAAGCTACCCTACATGGGCTGCCTGGAAATCAAGATTGAGGGTGTGCCGCTGCGTTTGATCCGCCTGAGTTTCTCGGGGGAGTTGGCCTTCGAGGTTTACGTGCCTGCAGATCACGCTGTAGCGCTCTGGGAGCACATTCTTTCCAGCGCCTCACCACTCGACATAAAGCCATATGGACTCGAGGCGGTGGCATCTCTGCGCATCGAGAAGGGTCACGTGGCCGGCCTCGAACTCGATCATCGCAATACGTTGGATGATCTGGGTCTAGGCAGGATGGCGAGCGAGACGAAGGCCTACGTGGGCCGCGAGCTCCGTCAGCGGCCAATGCTGCACGCACCGCAGCGATGGAGCCTGGTCGGCATCGAGTGTCTGGAGCCCGGCAAGACTCTTCGTGGTGGCTCGATCCTGTTCGCAGGCACCGACAAGATCGAAGGTCATGGACGCGGCTACATCACCTCGGTCACCTGGTCGACGGAGCTCAATAAGTTCATTGCATTGGGTCTGTACCAGGGTGGCTTGCAGCACGCTGGAGAAGACATCGTGTGCGCCTACCCGCTCAAAGCAGAGCAGGTGAAGGCCCGGATCGTCGCACCGATGTTCATCGATCCGAAAGGGGAGCGGCTGCGTGCTTGAGCGTAAGTCGGCACTAGTTGGCGCCTTGCAAAGCGGTGGCCGCAACGGCGCCACGGGGCAGCGGCGGCTGCGTATCGGTGAAACTCGCGGCTGGAATCTGCTACAGGTGGCGGCGTTCCCTGCGACGCTTGAGGAACTGGAACAGGCTGTAAGGCCGCTGCTCGGCGGGGATTTGCCGACCCGGCTGGGTAAGGCCATTAGCGTTAACGGCCGACGGTTGCTCAAGACCGGCCCAGAACAGTTCTGGATTATCACGCGCGCCTCTGAGGATTTGACGACCGCTTTTCAGGCCGCCGTGACGCAGGACATCGGCACCGTCACGCCGCTCTCGCACAGCCGGACATGCATCTTTGTCGAGGGGCTCTCTGCCCGGGAGCTCTTGACGACGGGCATCGCACTCGATCTTCATCCGAATGCTTTCCAGCTGGACAGCTTCGCGCTCACAGGTCTGCATCACACCCCGATCATGATTCACCGCAGCGGCGATAACCGCTATGACCTGTATGTGATGCGGACTTTCGCACTCTGGGCCTGGGAGTGGCTCACCGACGCGGCGTTACCGTACGGGTACGAGATCGTTCTACCCCTGTGACGCTTACGGCCACTGCCGCTCTTCCACGCCGTCAGTCAGTTGCCGCGACTGTCGGCGACCGTCCCGAGGGACGGTATTCGTTTCCGGCTCGAATCAGCGCGCTGTCCAGTCCGCGGGCGGCGAGCCAATAGTGTGCCGCCGCCCAGAACCCGGTCAACGCGAGCGGGATGAGCGCGACGCGCAGTGACTCGGGCCCGTAGCGGGGGGCAAGGGCATCGCTCGCAAAGCCCACCAACTGCGGTGCCACGACCAGATTCGCAAGGTTCGCAAACAGCATGAGCAGCGCGCTCGATTGGGCGCGCATCGATGCCGGAACGAGGTTCTGGATCAGCGCGTAGGTTGGTCCGAACGCGGCATACGAAAGTGGGATAAAGAGCCACAGCATGCCCAGAGTGACGGCTGACGAGCGGCTCACGTATGCTGCGATGGCCGGCAAGGTCGCCGCAGCGATGACGATTGCGGTGAATCGCGGGAGCGCTCGGGGGTCACGTGGCGCGAGGCGGGTCATGATTGCGCCCGTCGACAAGAGCACCAGAGTCCCGCCCACGCCGTGCATCAAAGAGAGAGCGCCACCTGCAGCACCCAGCGTCATGTGATGCGAACGAACAAGATAGGACGGCGTCCACCACATGAGTCCCCAGGCCCACAGCGTGAAGACCGTGGCGCCCGCCCACACGTGTATCAGCGCGGGTTGTCTGGAGGCGAAGCGCAGCGTGGCGAGCAAGCCTGCGACCGGCAACGACTTGTGACCGAGATCGAGCCGGCCCCGCTGAGGCTCTCTCACGGTGGCCCATAGAATCAGCGCGAGCAGCACTCCCGGCAGTCCCAGAACGAGATACGCCCGGCGCCAGCCCCACTCATCGCTGATGTAGCCGGCAGTCGACCCGAGCATCGACCCCAGGGACGCGCCGAGTGAGAAAACCGACAGCGCGAACGCGCGATGCTGCCAGGGGAAGTAGTCCGAGATGATCGAATTGGAGGGAGGTGTTCCGCCGGCTTCTCCCACGCCGACACCCAGACGGCACAGCAGCAGCTGCCAGTAGTTCTGCGCCAAGGCGCAAAGCGACGTCATGGCGGACCAGGCGAGCAGGGCAGCCGCAATCAGGTTGCGCCGGTTGACGCGATCGGCGAGCGTGGCGAGCGGCAGCCCTGCGGACACGTAGAATATTGCCAGCGCAATGCCGGTGAGAAATGCAACGGACGAGTCGGATAAATGCAGCTCGGCCTTGATCGGCTCGATCAAGGTCGACATCACGAAACGGTCGGCGATATTCAAAGCGTAAACGCTCGTCAGGAGCAGCAGTACATACCACTTTCCAGACAGAGGACGCGCGTCAGCCCAGTCGATCGGAGTCACATCTGACACGGTTTCTGCGGAACCCGCGTAGCGATGAGATCCTCAGTGCGTGATCGTGAGGTCGGGATCCAGCTGCCGTAAGGCGCCGGGGGTCGTTGTTGCACCCGTCCGCTGCAGGTCGTCGGAGCTATAGGTATTGCCCGGCGCGGTGCACGACGTGGGCTTGGTGGGCAGTGTCGTACCGGTGCTAGCGACGCAGCCCACGGGCGGCATCTGTTTGGCGGTCTGAGCCGTGGCTGTCGGCGGCGCGCTCGGCGTCGTCGCGCACGCCGCGAGCAGCAACGCGAGGCAGACGCCAAAGGATGCGGTTTTGAGCATGGCAATCCCCCCAAGATCGGAGGCTATGCCCGCCGGCGTGGCGGCGCAAGCAGGCCCAGCCTCGCTCCTCGCCGCGGCTATTCGCTGTGATGCCGTGGAAACGAGATCTTCACGCTGGCATAGAAGAAGCGGCCGACGGGATCCACGATGGAGGTGTCGTATCCGTCCGCGAGCAGCCCGCCACCCGAGGGTCCGGCGAAGAAAATCGGCGGCCGCGCCTGTGTCAGGTCGTTGACTCCGAGCGTGAAGGTCACTCCCGACCACCAGCTGCCGGCCTGCGTGAGATGCCCGCAGTCGATGTTCAGCTGAAGATCCTGCGTCATGTAAGACGACACCTTCACTTCCGGGGCAATCGTCGGATCCTCGTACGAGCTGCTGTAGTGGATCAGATAGTTCGCGGTCAGCGCTGAGTAGGTCCAGCTGGTGGTGAAGAGATACCGCACCTTCGGCAACCCCGTCACAGAGGCGAGAGATGAGGCGAGCGCCGTGTTGCCGGCGTACTGCACGTAGCCCGCCCCGGTGGCGTCGTCGACCTTGAAGGAGTTGAGATAGGTGCCGGCGACCCTGAAGTCGAAAGCTCCCGCCTTGTCGGTCCGGAACCGGTAATCGATGTCGGCGTCAACGCCGTTGACCTGCTGCCCGGCGGCGTTCATGAACAGTGACACGAGGCCCGGTTCACCGTTGGGGGCGGTAAAGGTGCTGCCGGGCTGAATGCCCTCCAACACCAGCTGAGGCGAGGTGACGATGACGATGTCTTTTTGATTGATGATCCACCGATCGACGGTTGCGGTGAGCCCTTGCAGCGCCCCCTGCGGGGTGAACGCGATTCCGTAGGTGGTGTAGGTCGAGGTCTCGGGCTTGAGGTTCGCGTTGGCGCCGGTCACCACCTGGTAATCCTGGGACAAGCCCGTCTTGGGATTGATGAGAGTGATTACCTCCGTGGTGGTGCTGCCGTAGACATCCTCCAGCGGGGGCGCTCGGAAGGAAGTGCCGTAGGATCCGCGCAGCGCCAAGGTGTCGGCGATGGGCTCCCAGCGGACGCTGATCGTCGGGTCGGTGCGGGAGCCCGCATCCTGGATGTTCTGGTAGCGCACTGCCGCGTCGACGCCGAGCGAAGCCGCGCCCGGGAACGTGAAGGAATTCCCGAACACCGGCAGCTGCACTTCCGCGTAGCCCGCCGTGTAATTCCGGCTCGCATCGGCGGCGCTTTCCTCGGTATCGTTCAGGCCGTAGTCGAGGATGAACTGCGCCGGCTGCACGTCGTAGATGTCGCGCTGGAATTCGGCACCGAGCGCGAGGTTAATGTCGCCGCTCGGCAGCGTAAGGACCGGCGCATACGCGTGCGCGTTGAGAAGATACATCTCCTCCCAGCTCTGGGTGCTCGCGCCGCCCATGACGCCGGCGATCTGCGCCGCCGTGTTGCAGTCGTTGCAGAAGAGGTTGATGGACAGTGGACCCGGCCGATTCTCCGCGGCATAGAGCCCGGCGTTGGTGGGCAGGTTGTCAGCGGAGAGGTTGGCGTAAGCGGAGTAGATCGCGCCTCCGACGTCGTAGTTGATCTTGCCGACGACGCCTTTCAGGCCGAGGTTCAACCGCCAGGTGGTCGAGTCGATGTCCAGTGTCTGCGGTCCGGCTTCGGGCACGCCGTAGGTGACGTCCTGGATCGCCACGCCGAACGGGTTCCAATAGTTGCTGGCTGGAATCGGCGAGAGATTCAGCGGCGAGTTGGGGTCGCCGAATCCGTCGACGCCGTAGTCCATGCCCACGGAATGAGTGAGGCTGCGGGCGAAGTCGAAGTCGGCATAGAGAGACAGGTTGTTGCCGAGCTTGTAGTCGGTATCGGCGAAGAACGTCGCCTTGCGCTGCGGATTGACCAGCGATCGCTCATCGTCATCGATCTGGGCATCGCAGCTGGTCGCGTACAGATGCGGGTTCAGGAGCGCGTAGTCCGCCGGGTTTCTGCTGTAGTCGCCGCAGGTGAAGCGCGTCTGGTTCAGCACCAGTGGTCCGGTGCCGTTCGGCAGGATGATCTGCGCCAGCGACGAGTAGGCGAACGGCTGGTAGTTGAAGCCGGGATTGAAGCGGCTCAGGTCCGGATCGGCGCTCAGCGGGCGCTGTGCCGCCGTGATCCCGTCGCGCGCGTAGTATTCGGCCACCGCAAAGAAGTTCAGCTGATCGGTCGACGTTCCCCAGCTCACCGAGCTGCGCGTCGTGTTGTCGTCCCGATCGCTGGATTCGCCGTAATAGGTACCCACCGACCAGCCGTCGGCGCTGCGCTTGGTAATGATATTGACCACGCCGGCGACGGCATCCGATCCGTACACCGCGGATGCACCGCTCTTGAGTACTTCGATGCGATCGATGGCGTCGAGCGGAATCAGGTCCAGGTTGGCAGGATCCTCGGCCTGAAAGCGACGGCCGTTGACCAGCACGAGGGTGTACTGTGGGCCGATGCCCCGCAGGTTGAGCGTCGTACCGCCGATCTGCGTGCCGTTGAGCCCGCTCGCGGCCGTGGTATTGCTGTAGCTCGACTGGCCCGAGAGGACGAAGTTTGGCTGCGTCTGAAAGTAGTCCTCGATGTTGGCGACGCCCGCGCGCTGCAGGTCCTCGCCGGTAATTATGGCGATCGGGGCGCTCTCGTATGCCGCGGCCTGTGCCGACTGAATGCTCGTGCCCGTGACGACGACGGTCGAGAGGCGCTCCGGGGCGTTCGCTGGCGTGCTGCTTTGCCCGTTCGGCGCCGGCGGCCCAGCGCTCGCCGGCGTCTGCGGCTGCGTCTGGGCGTGTGCGGGGCCGCAGATCGTCATCGGAAGACCTAAGAGCACTGCGCAGACAGTGATCGTCCGGAATGCGCCGATCGATAGCGAGGTGCGATTGGCTAGCATGAGGGTTGACCTGCCAGGAGCACGGGGCACGAGTGCCCGCACGGTATTTTTAGAGGACGACATTCCCCCGCTGAGTAGCACAGAGCGTCGCATACTGAGCCGCTGCCTCGTCCAGTCTCCCCGCGAAGCGGCATTCCGTATATGCAAGACTGTCACAGGGATGGCGCATATGCAATCAGGTTTACGCCATGTGTTGCTACCAGCCGGAGATCCGCGGCAGCTCGGCAACGACCTGGTTGTCCCCGTTGCAGAGGTGGTAGCACTCATGTTGTGCAGCGGTGGCACAAGCGTGGTGCGGCAGGATACGCAGCCGCGTCCCGATGGGCAGCTTCGGGCAGCGGGCCCGCGACCCCGGGCGGACGCTCACCACCCCGTGCTCCTGATTGGTGCGCGTCACGATGAGATCGGGATAAGGGACCCCCTGCAGGCTGCATACCTGGCCGTGCCCGTGGGCGCCGGCGTCCGCGTCGCCGTCGTAGTCCCGCGACAGGGCCATCCAGCCGGCATCCACGATGAGGGCCCGCTCCCGCCCCTGATGCCCGATCACCGTCGTGAGCACGCTGAGCGCGATGTCGTCGATCCGGCAGACGCCGAGTTTGGCCATCATCATGTCGAAGAAGACGAATACACCGGCGCGCACCTCGGTGACCCCGGTGAGGTCACGCGCAAAGTGCGCGGTTGGTGTCGATCCGACGCTGACCACCGGGCACGGCAGTCCCGCCGCGCGCAACGCCCGGGCGCATGCAACCACGGCGTCGCGCTCGTGCGCCGCCGCTGCCTCGAGGCCTGCGGGGCCGGAGGCATCGTACGAGCCGCCCGCGTGGGTCATGATGCCTCGCAGCTCCGCTCCGCCGTCGCGGAGAATCCGCCCGATCTCGATGAGGCGCGGATCCTCCGGAGTTATCCCCGAGCGGTGTCCGTCACAGTCGATCTCAACGAGCGCCGGTATGGCGTGGCGAGAGTCACGGGAAGCGGTGGCGACCGCCTGCGCCTGCTCGGTGGAATCGAGGATGACCTGCAGATCGACGCCCGCCGCGCGCAGCGCCGTCACCCGGGCGAGCTTCTGGGGCGCGATGCCGACCGCATAGAGGAGGTCGCGAACTCCGGCGCGGGCGAATTCCTCCGCCTCCTTCAGCGTCGAGACGGTCGCCGGACCCTCGCGCGAGGTCATCATGCGGCGGGCGATTTCCAGCGACTTCGCGGTCTTCAGGTGCGGCCGGAAGCGGGTCTTCAATTGCTCGAGGCGCGACTTGAGGCGGGTGATGTTCGCCATCATGCGCGCCTCATCGAGGAGTAGCGCCGGCGTCCCGAGGCCGTCGAGGTCGAGTGCGGTTGGGTTCGTCATGCGGACTGATCGCGGCGGTGGCCGGGTTTAGTGTTGCAGATCCGCCATGCCTGTGCCAGTCTTGCGTATCCGGAATGTGTGATTGGCGCATGGTCGGACCGTGCGCGCCAGGGGGCACACCATGCGACGCCGCACGCGGGCGGTTTGCGGGCACTTCGCGGCTGCAGCAGCGGCGATGGGGCTCGGCGCGTCGGTCCTTCTGATCATGGGACCGGCCTGCGCACAGGCGGCGCATCAGGGACGCGCGGACGCGCCGCCGGTCAATGCGGGATCTCACGGTGACGACGCCGCGCTCGGCGCGGCCGCTACCGCCATCCAGCGCGTCCTGGCATTGTCCTCCGCGCCCGGAGTCGTCGTCGGCATCACCGATCGCGCCAAGACGCAGAAGGTGATCGTGTCAGGCTACGCGGATCTCAAGAAGCGCACCCCGCTCACCGCGGGTTCGCGCTTCGCGATCGGCTCCATTTCCAAGTCCTTTACCTCGGTTGCACTCATGGAGCTCGCGGATGAAGGACGATTCCAGCCGCAGGCGCCGATCACACGCTACCTGCCGGAGTTCAAGCTGGAATCGCGCTATCCGCCGATCACGGGACGACACGTGTTGTCCCATACCTCGGGCCTGCCGAACTATTTTGAAGACGCGGCTTCCTCGCGGTATGCGCTGGTGAAGCTGCAGCGGTTCTCACCGGCCTATCCGCCCGGCGCACATTGGTGGTACTCCAACACCGGGTTCCAGATTCTCGGCTACGCCATCGAGAGTATCGAGCGATCGCCCTACGCGACGGTGATTCAGCACCGGGTGCTCGATCCGCTCGGGATGCGCTCGACCATTCCGGTGATCGACGACGCTCATCGCCAGGCGATGACAGTCAGCTACGAGCACTGGCCCTACGACGGCTCTTATGTGGAGGCGTCGTGGTTCGAGTATTCGGCGAGCGACGGCAGCATCGTCTCGGATGCCCCCGACATGTGCGCCTATCTGCGGTTCTATCTGAATCGCGGTACGACACCGCAGGGGAGAGTCCTGTCGGAGAAGTCCTTTGACGAGCTGACAACGCCGGTCCTCAACGACTACGCCTACGGCCTGTTCGTGCGCCACCAGGATGGCGACACGGTGATCGGCCACGACGGAGCGATCGCGGGCTTTCGCGCCCACATAGAGGCGCACATGAACGACGGCTTCGGCATCGTCATTCTGACGAACGGCGGCCTGGCCGACGGGCATACTCTCGCAGAGTGGATCGGCCACGTGGTGACGGCGGCCTACCGGGGTCAGGCTTTACCACCCGCGCCTGCGATCACTGCGACGCCCGCGCTCAAGGAGTACGCTGGCCTCTATCACGCGCACAACGCCGGCGGCGGCTCCGCGGGCAACACGCTGGAGGTGTTCATGGTCGGCGACCGCCTCATGTTGAAACACGCCGGCGGGAACCGGGTACTTGAACGGATGGGTGCCAACGTGTTTCGCGAGGCTGGCCCGGGCGGCGACAACCTGCCGTTCTTCTTCTTCCGCTCGGGCGATGGGAAGGCAGGGACGGTGACCGACGTCTCCCACGGCGCCGAGTGGTACGCCGGAAAGGAGTTCAGTGGAACGGTCGCAGCGGCCGCTCCATCCGCCTATGCGGCCTATGTCGGCCACTACGCCCATCATGGCCCCGAAGGACCCGCGGCGCGAGTCTTTGTCCGCAACGGCGCGCTCATGATCGCACCGTCAGGAACTGATGGGCCTCCCGAGGCGCCAGAGCCGCTGGTGCCGGTAGGGGAAGAGGCCTTCCGCCCCGGGAAGGCCGAGGTCGCCTATAACCCCGAACGTATGCGCTTCGACACGCTGGAGGACGGACGTACGTTGCGGCTCACCATCACGGGCGTGCCGCTCTATCGGATGGAAACCCCATGAGCCCCGAGCGTCGTATGTCAGTCCCCGTGCGCACCGCAATGCTAGCGGCGGCGGCGTTGTGGGCGTCGCTGGCCGGCGCGGCCGATAACACGCAGACGCCAGCCGCCGACCCGGTCATCTACGACGTCGTGTTCGAGAACGCGCGCGCCATCGATCCGGAAACGAACCTCGATGCGGTTCGCAACATCGGCGTGCTTGGCGACAAGATCCGCGCCGTCTCGGTCGCCCCGCTCCGCGGCCGCAGGACCATCGATGCGCACGGGTTGGTGGCGGCTCCCGGGTTCATAGACCTGCACTCCCATGCCTACAGCTACGACACCTCGACCTATCAGGCGATGGACGGAGTGACGACGCGCCTCGAGCTCGAGCTCGGTGTGTATCCCGTCAAAGGCTGGTACCAGAAAAAGGCCGGTCGCGAGCTCATCAACTACGGTGCCAGCGTCAATCACGATCGGGTCCGCTATGTGCTGCAAGTCGGCGGCGATCTCTCCGATCCAAAGATCCCGGGGTTCGCCTTCGATGACCTGCCCAACACTCCGGAGTTTGAGGCGCTGATTCACCAGCCGATCCCGCCCGAGAAATATCCGCTCTTCATACCGATGCTCGAAGCGGGTCTCAGGGACGGCGCCATCGGCATAGGTAGCGGTACGCAATACGCGCCGGGGATCACTCGCATCGAGATGCTCGATCTCACCAGGCTCGCCGCGCAACACCACATGTGCGTGTTCACACACATTCGCTACGGCAGTCTGGTCGAGCCCGGCAGTACGCTGGAAGCGGTGCAGGAGCAGATCGCCAACGCCGCGATCACGGGCGCCTGCGTGCACATCGTGCACATCAACAGCATGGCGATGTCGAGCAGCCCGGAGATGATCCGGCTGTTCCACGGGGCGCGGGATCACGGCGTCGACGTATCGACCGAGCTCTACCCCTGGGACGCCTCGGTCGACCAGATCCGGAGCGTGATCTTCGACCCCGGCTGGGAGAAGCGCTGGGGCGTGACGCCGGGCGACCTGCAGTCGCGCGTGACCGGCAAGCGACTCACCCAGCAGGAGTTCGATGCGCTGCGTTCCGGGACGGGCGATGACGGCGTCCTCATGCATATGAATACGGAGGAGACGATCACGAAGTCGCTGCAGGATCCGTTGGTGTTGGTGGCGAGCGACTCGATGGATATCAAGGACCGCAACAGTCATCCGCGCTCGGCGGGCACCTTCTCACGAATCCTCGGGCACTACGTGCGCGAGACCGGCACGTTGAGCCTGCCGGATGCGATCCGCAAGATGAGTCTGATGCCGGCGCGCAGACTCGAGGGCTTCGTGGCGGGCATGCGGGAGAAGGGCCGCTTGCAGGTGGGGGCCGATGCCGACATCGTGGTGTTCGATGCCACCCGCGTCGCGGCGGGCGCCACCTACGGCGACGCGAAGCAATACTCTCAGGGATTCGAGTACGTGATGGTCAACGGCCAGTTCGTGGTGCAGCAAGGTCGGCTCGTGCGCAACGTCTATCCGGGCCGGCCGGTTCACTCGGATTATTGGCAGCAGAAGCAGTAACCGGGAGCCGCTTGAGCCGTGAGCCGCGCGAGGCTGGGTAACCGCAAGATGAGAGCCGCGCTCCGCGCGGGCTGCGGGATCCTCGCGTCGCTATGTGCGATGGCTGCGGGGGAGGCCGATAGCGGAGCTGCCGACGGGCGGCTCGCCGCGTCGTTCCGCAGTATCGATCAGGCGGTGGCATCCGTCCCGACGCCCGGGATCGTAATCGGAATCACCGACCGCAACCGGCTGCAGACGGTGATCGTGCACGGCTACGCCGACCTGAAGAAGCGCACGCCTCTCACGCGCGACTCGCTGTTTCCGATCGGCTCGATCAGCAAGTCCTTCACCGCCGTCATGCTCATGGAGCTGAAGGACGAGGGGCGTTTCGATCCACAAGCGCCGATCCGCCAGTATCTTCCGCAGTTCGCTCTCAAGTCGCGCTTCCGGCCCGTCACCGGACACGATCTCCTGTCGCACACCTCGGGGCTGCCTCTTTACCGCGCGGACCTGTCATCCAGCCGCGACGTAGTCGCGGCGCTACGGGACTTCGAGCCTGCTTACGCGCCGGGGACGCACTACTGGTATTCGGATATCGGCTTTCAGGTGCTCGGTTACGTGAGCGAGCGCCTGGCTCACGCGCCCTACCACACGCTCATCGAGCAGAGGGTGTTTGCGCCGCTCGGCATGACTTCATCCTATGCCGTCATCGACGACCCGCTGCGTGCGCGCCTGCCTGTGAGCTACGTCCGCTGGCCGTATGACGAGAGCTATGTCGAATACCCGTGGTTCGAGTATGCCGCGGCCGACGGCAGCGTCGTCTCGACCGCGGCCGACATGTGCGCGTACGCACGCTTCATTCTCAACCGGGGTGCAGGCCCACATGGGCGGGTGATCTCGGAGAAGTCGTTCACGGCGCTGACTACCCCGGTGCTCCAGGACTACGCGTACGGCCTGCAGGTTCACCAGCAGGAGGGGGCGACGATCATCGAGCATTCGGGGGGCATGGCGGGCTTTCATAGCCTTCTGGTCACGAACCTGACCGATGGGTTCGGGGTGGTTTTCCTCAGCAACTTCGAGCTCGACCATGCGCTGACGCAGTGGGTGCTTGAGGCGGTGCGAGCCGCCTATCGCAACGAGCTGGAACCGGCCCGTGTGTCTGTGTCCCCGGCCGCGAAGCCACCGGATCCGGCTGAGTACGCCGGCAAGTTCCGCACCGCGAGCGGACAGGAGGCGGAGTTCGTGAGTGGTCCCCACGGGCTGCTTCTCAAGCAGGGCGCCGGTGCGCTCGAGCTCGTGCCGATGGGCCGGGACATCTTTCGTACGATGGGGGCTGCCGCGGATCCCTTCCCGTACGTGTTCGGTAGAGGGGGCGGACCGGGCAGCTCGCCGGTTGTCGAAGTCTCGCACGGCGCCGAGTGGTTCACGAACGATCGCTACCGCGGAGTCACGCAGGTTCCGGCTCACGCGGAATACCTCTCCTACGTCGGGCACTACGAGAACCACAATCCCGAGGGACCCACCGCGCGTGTCTACGTCCAGGGCGGAAGACTGATGGCTCTCGTGGACGGGGAAGTGCCGAGCACCGATCCGCAGACGCTGAAGCCGCTTAGTCCCGGCGTGTTCCAGCCCGCCGAGCCCGATCCGAATCCCGAGCGGTACCAGTTCGATACCGTCGTCGATGGCCAAGCGCTCCGGCTCCTCATATCCGGGACGCCGCTCTACCGGGTCGAAACTCCGTAATCGCCTCGGTGGTCAGAATTTGACCTGCTGACCGACACCTTCGGCCAGGGCGCGCTCATACACGTGCCATCCGCAAATCAGATCCTGCACAATGACACCGAGAGACTTGTACAGCGTGATCTCACTTTCCGTGCGACGTCCCGCAATCCTGCCGAGCCCAACCGCGCCGATTTCGCCCAGCAGGTGGGCGTCCGTAATGAGCTTGGCGTCGAGTGCGCGCCGGAACTCCGATGCCTGGGCCCTGGCCGACTCTTCCCAATCCACGAAATAGCGGCTTCTGGCCACGCAGGCCTCATCCGCTTCGCACGGCACGAGGCTGCTCGATCCCACGAGGTTCACGTGTGCTCCCTCGCGCAGCCATGCACCGCGAAGAACCGGCTCGCGGGCCGATGTCAGCGTGCATACCACGTCGGCCGCGGCAGCGTCCGCGGCGTTGCCCACCGGGACACACGGGACTCGATGCAGAGTGGTCATCGTGCGCGCAAAGGTCGCAGCTCTCTCGGTGTCCCGCGCCCAGACGAGGATGCGCTCGAAGGGGCGGACGGCAAGGAGCGCCGGTACGTGCCACAGGGCCTGTTCCCCGGCGCCCAGAAGCCCGAGAACCCGCGCGCTCGAACGTGCCAGATAGCGCGTGGCGGAGGCGGTAGCCGCCGCCGTGCGAATCGCAGTCAAGGTGCCCGCCTCGATCAGGGCGACCGGCTCGCCGGAGGTTGGCTCGAAGAGAAGCACGGCTCCTTGGTGCGACGGATGTCCTGGCGTTGCAGCCGGCAACACCGCGATGCACTTGAGGCCGAAGGTTTTTCCGGCCGCAAGCGAGCCGGGCATGTCGCCGAGAACTCCAGGCGAGCCCGGCAGTGGCAGCAGCCGGCGCAGCAGTTGACGTGTCTCGCCGCCCGACAGCGCCTTCATGGCGGTGTCGACCAGGTCGATGGCCGACCTCACATCGAGCAGCGCTTCGACGTTTTGCCGGTTCAGAACCAGGAGTGTCATGAGCTTGTCCTCACGGTGCAGGCTAGGGGCGTTGCCCGCGCGCCAGGTTGCTGTGGCGGGCTCCATAGCAGATATAAAAGATTGCGCCCAGAACGCACCAGGCGAGGAACGCGAGCTGCGTCCAGTGATCGAGGGTAACGCAAAGATAGAGGCAGCCGGCGACGGCCAGAGGGCAGGTCACGGAGGCCAGCGGAACGCGAAAGGGACGCGCGCGTGCCGGCTGTGACCGGCGCAGCAGCAGCACTCCCAGGCTCACGAGGATGAATGCCAGAAGCGCGCCGGCGTTCGAGATGTCCGCCAGCCGCCCGACGGGCAGGAACGCCGCGGCCACGGCTACCGCGACACCGGTCGTCACCACGACGATGTGCGGAGTCTTGAACCTTGGGTGCACCCGAACGAGAGCTGGCGGCAACAGCCCGTCCCGAGCCATGCCGAAGAAGATGCGGCTCTGCGCATAGATGCCGGTGAGGATCACGGTGGGGAGGGCGATGAAGGCCGCGGCCGCGATGAGCATCGCGGCTCTCGGGGAGCCGATGGCCCGCAACACATGGGCGAGCGCGTCGTTGCTGCAGACGAATGCGCCGGCGTGAGCCGGCAGCTGACATGCGTGCGCGAGCGCGAGACTGTCGGTCGGCAACGCTGCCCCGGTGGCAGGATCCACGATCGGCTGTCCCCCCACCGTTCCGATTGCCCCGATTGCGACCACGACAAACAGCGCGCCACATATCACCAGGCTGCCGATGAGCCCGATGGCGAGACTGCGCTGGGGATCGCGCGCCTCCTCCGCCGCGGTCGAGACCGCGTCGAAGCCGACGTAGGTGAAGAATATGGTTGATGCTGCGGCGCTTACGCCGAGGAAGCCCTGAGGCGCGAACGGGTGGAAATTGCCGCTGTTGATCACGGGAATGGTCAGAGCGGCGAATGCCACGAGCGCCAGCACTTTGACCGCGACCAGCGAAGCGTTCACGGCGGCGCTCTCGCGGGTGCCCAGGTACAGCAGCGCGGTCATGCCGAGCGAGACGACAACCGCAGGGAGGTTGATCACGCCGCCCTCGAGCGGCCCGGTAATGAGACCGGCTGTCAGAGTCCATCCGAGTGAATCGTGGACCAGCCCGGCGAAGTAACTCGACCAGCCGGCGGCCACCGCGGCCGCCGACAGAGCCCATTCGGCAATCAGTCCCCAGCCGACGATCCAGGCGGCGAATTCGCCAAACACGACGTAGGAGTAGGTGTATGCGGACCCGGAGACGGGAACCATCGCAGCCATTTCCGTATAGCACAGCGCGGTAAGCGCACACACCGCGCCGGAGATCAGGAATGCGATCAGCATCGCAGGTCCCGCCTTCTGGGCTGCATCGGCCGTCAGCACGAAGATGCCGCTGCCTATGACATTGCCGATGCCCAGCAGCATGAGCTGCAGACCGCCGAGCGAGCGGCCCAGGCTTTTCCTGCTTGCCTCGTGCAGGAGGTCATCGATGGCCTTGACGCGCCAAGCGCTTGGCATCAACGAGGGCTCCGCAGCCCAGTCAGGGCGACTGCTTGGTCCATGGAAGCTGGTCGAGATCGGCGTTGCCGCCGGAGACGATCACACCGACGCGCTTGCCATCGACGCCCGGCAGGCGCTTCTCAGTCAGCGCGGCGAGTGCAACGGCACTGCTCGGCTCAATGATCACCTTGAGGACCTCCCATGCAAGACGCATCGCGCGGACTATCGACTCCTCTGTTACCGTCACGATGTCGTCGACATCCTTCGATATGATGGCAAATGTGAGCTCGCCGAGCGAGGTGCGCAGTCCGTCGGCGATCGTGCGTGGCGCCTCCTGAAACGTCACTCGATGGCCGCTGCGGAGCGATCGTTGCGCGTCGTCGGCGGCCGCCGGCTCGCAGCCGATCACGCGCACCGCCGCATTCAGCGCCTTGACTGCCACCGCCGTGCCTGCCAACAGGCCACCTCCGCCGACCGGCGCCAGCACCAAGTCCAGGTCCGGGCAATCTTCGAGAAATTCGAGCGCACACGTGCCCTGTCCGGCGATGGTACGGGCGTCATCGTACGGGTGGACCGCCGTCGCATGGGTCTCGGACTGGATCCGCGCCACCGTGGCGTCGTACTCCTCTGCCGTGGGAACCGTGCCTCTGGACTCGACCCATACGATGTTGCCGCCGTAGCGTTGTACGGCCGCGATCTTGGCTTTGACGGCGATCCTGGGCATGGCAATGTGAGCTCTGATGCCCCGGGTGCGCGCCGCGAGCGACAGCGCTGCCGCCTGGTTGCCCGAGGAGCTCGTCACCACGCCCCGGGCGGCTTCCGGCTCGCTCAGGGAAAACACGGCGTTGAAAGCCCCGCGCGCCTTGAAGACTCCGGCGCGCTGGAAATTCTCACACTTGAGAAAGACCCGGACACCACACAGCGCATTCAGGCTCGCGCTGGTCACGATCGGCGTGCGGTGAATCCGGTGCTGAATGCGCTCGCGCGCCGCAGTTATGTCAGCGAAACTCACGGGCCGGTGATTGTTGTGGGCGCTCATGCGTGGTGTCCAGGCGGTTTTGCGCTGGCGGCGATCTCCGCTAGACTTGGCGCACGATCTCGGGATCCGCGGCCAGCCGCCCCTATACTTCCAACCATTCGAGAATCCAATGTCGACCGCCAGACCCGGCGTTGCCTTGAGAAGGCTTCGCAAGCGCAATCACTGGACTCTTGCCGAGGTAAGCAAGCGCACCAGCATTCCCTCCTCGACGCTCTCGCGCATAGAGAACGACCAGATCTCTCCCACATACGATCTTCTGCTCCGGTTGAGTAACGGTCTGTCAATAGACCTGAGTCAGTTGCTGTCGACAGCGGAATCTCCGCGTGAGCCTGAAGGCAGCCGACCCGGCAGGCGCAGCATCAACCGCGTGGATGACGGGGTTTGTGTTCAGATGCCGACTCACACGCTGAGGTATCTGAGCACCGATCTGCTGCATAAAGAGATGACTCCCATGGTTACCGAGTATCAGGCACGCTCAACGGCTGAATTCGGTGAATTCATGCATCACACCGGCGAGGAATTTCTGTTCGTGCTCGAAGGCGAGGTCGAGCTGCATACGGACTCCTATGCGCCCGTGGTTCTCAAGGCCGGCGAATCGATGTATTTCGATAGTACGATGGGACACGCCTACATAGCGCGTGGCGAGGGCCCGTGCCGCGCCTTGGTGGTCAACACGGTACCGCGAGCGGACGAACGTGGTACGAACATCGATACGGCCGTGAAATCGACCACGCTCGATCGGGCGAAGCCGGTCAAGCGCAGGAGTCGACGCGCTGCGTGAGTCGCCGGGTTGCGCGGACACGGCCGGTCCTCAGGCGAGGCATTGCGCCACGAGGAGGCCGAATTCGCGGCCGCCACGCACCGGGTCAGCAACGGGCAAAAGCAGCCGCGCCGAATGTTCGGCCAGCACGTTACGCGCATCACCGTCCGTCAACCCGGCGGTGTTGAGCGCAACCCCGGCGCAGCGCACCTGCGGGTTGGTGCGGCGTGCGAGTCTCAGAGTCAGCTCGATCGTTTCCTCGATGGTCGGTGTCGCGTAATCCTCGAGGCCGAGAACACGATCGCGACCCAGCGCGTGGCACACTACCACCACGTCCGGCTGGCTGCCGAGCAGCAGGCCGAGCGATACGGGTCCATAGGACGGGTGGAGTATCGAGCCCTGGCCCTCGATGACGTCCCAATGGTCGGCGTTCGCATCAGGACTCAGTATCTCCGCGGCGCCCGCGACGAAATCGGAGACCACCGCGTCTATCGGAATGCCGCCGCCGGCGATCATGATTCCGGTCTGACCGGTGGCACGAAAGTCCACCGGCACGGCACGCTTTCCGAAGGCCCTGGTCAGGGCGAGCGCGGCGTATTTCTTGCCGACTGCACAGTCGGTCCCGACCGTGAGCAGGCGCTTGCCGCTGCGCCTGCGCCCTGAGGCGATAGGAATGTCGCGCGGCGGCTTGCGCACGTCGATGAGCGCGCGACCGCAGCGCTCCGCGGCCGTCTTCAATTCCGGCGTACGCTCGAGGGGCGCGTGCATGCCGCTCACGATGTCGAGCCCGGCCTCGAGGCACTGCACGAGCGGACCGACCCAGTTCCTGCTGACGAACCCACCGATGTTCGCCACCCCGATGACCACCGAACGCGCTCCCGCCCGGCGCGCCTCCACAGGCGTCACTCGCGGGAGAGCGACGGTCGTCGTTGCGCCGTCAGAGGCGAATTCGCCGACGCAGGACTGCGGCGCCCAGTCTCGCAGGCCGGAGGCCGTCTTCGTGAAGGCGGCGTCTGCGGGGCCACCGAGGTACAGCAGGTACGGCTGAGGCAAGCGGACTGTCCAGCGCTCGGCGGACGCGGCGCGCGGGACTTCCGGCGTCTCGGGGACATGCTGAGTGAACATGGCCGGCTGATGCTTCGTGCGAGCTTTCGTAACGCAGCGCTCCGGTCGGCAGTGTTGCATATCCGCGAGACCTGCGCCATTATTTTGCATATACGGAATGTCACTCGCCGACCGTGTGAATCTGCACCGGGCGGTGGGGCGCAGCGTGCAGTCAGACGCTGCGCGTAGCCTCGGCCCGGCCGCGCCGGTGCACGGGTGCGTGTCGTCGCTCCGTCAGTGCCAGCCCGGGCTTTCCCCGTCCCTCACCCCTGGTTTTCACGGGGTGCGGGCGCGCGGCAACTCGCCAAGACTGAAAGCCATGAGCCCGCGGCCCCGCACCGACCTGACCTCGCAGAAGTCGCACATGCGCGAGGAGATCAGTGCCGAGGAGGCCGCCGAAGAGCGGCGACTCTGGGCTGACTACTACGAGGCGACCGCGCGCGCGCTCGAGATCATGCGCTCCGAAGGGACCACCACAGCAACTCTTCCGCGGATCGCGGCCGAGGATGCAAGGGCCGCGGCGGCAATCGCGCGGATCAAGGCGATTCGCGGCATCGAGGCTTAGAGCGAATGTCGGAGTAACATACGCCATTGGGTTATGCGCTTACTTTGCTGCCTGAATCGGGACTTGCCCAGCAACCTGGCGCTCAATCTCCTTCTCCCGGCCCTCAGGCACCACGACGTGCACGTCTGCCTGACGGAACAAGTCGGAGATGCTGCGGCGTCAAGAGACGAACCCCGGGAACGCCGCGAGCTCAGGAATGCGGAACAATGGCTGCCGAACGAGGTGCTTTTCCCGCTGATCGAGCGCTCCAACCTGCCGGACCGTGATTCTCGATACCTCACGTTCGTTGAAATCGAGCGATATCGGGGCATCTCAATCGAGCAGATGCCCGACCCAAACTCACCGCAGGGACTGGCCACTATCAGGGCCTTTGCACCCGATCTGATCGTAGCGATTCGCTACGGCGCCATCTTCAAGGCGGCGGCCATCGCGGCTCCGAAGCTCGGTGTACTGAACCTCCACTCAGGTCTGTTGCCTGCGTATCGCGGCGTCCTGGCCACCTTTCGTGCGCTGCTCAATGGGGACAAGGAGATAGGATGCACGTTGCACTGGATCTCGGATCCCACCATCGACACCGGAGGTATCATCGGCATTCGGACCATCCCCGTAGATCGAAATGGCTCGCTGCTGGCTCACGTCCTGGCTCTCTATCCGCCTGGAGTCACTCTGCTGAGCGCAGTTATCGAGGAGCTCGCAATCGGGCGCCGGCCTCGGGCGACTGAGCAGCCACGGCATGCAGGCGCCTACCACAGGTACCCAACGGCGACCGAATGGGCAGAGTTCTTGCGACTTGGGTGGCGAGTAGTTGATGCGAGTGATTTGTTTGCGGCTTTCCGCCGCTATATAGGACAGAACAACGCGCCTCCGCCAGGATCCGCAGGTTGATCGCGGCGAGTCAGTCCCGGTAGCCCGGATTCAGTCGATCCAGACGCCGCAGCAGGCCCGGCCAGGTAAGAGCGCTGCCCTGGCCGCGCGTGACCTGGGCGGCGGCGGCGCGGATTCCGCGGAGGATTGCCTCGTCGATCCGGATCAGCTCCTTGCCGCCGCTCTGCGCACGCAGCTGGATCGCGCAGGTCGCCTCGAACAGGTACATATGCAGAAAAGCCTCGGCGGGTGTGGAGCCCACCGTGAGCAGGCCGTGGTTGCGCAGCATCAGGAAGCTGTTTTTTCCCAGGTCCGTCACCAGGCGCGGCTGCTCGTCGGGGTTCAAAGCGAGTCCCTCGTAATCATGGTAGGCGAGGGAGGCGAGAACGAACAGGGACTGCTGCGAGATCGGCAGCACGCCCTCGCGCTGCGCGGAAACCGCAACGCCATTGAGCGAGTGCACGTGCATGATGCAGTGTGCGTCCTCACGCGCCGCATGGATGCAGCCGTGGATGGTGAAGCCGGCGGGGTTGATCTCATACGGGGATTCGAGCACCTTCCTGCCCTCGAGATCGATCTTCACCAGCGAGGAGGCGGTCATCTCATCGAACATCATCCCGTAGGGATTGATGAGGAACTGACGCTCGGGCCCGGGCACACGCGCGGAGATGTGAGTGAACACGAGATCATCCCAGCCAAAGAGCGCCACCAGCCGGTAAGCGGCTGCGAGATTGACGCGCAGCTCCCATTCCGCGGAGCTCACCGTCTGCTTGACAGAGCGAACTGTGACGCTCGACGCTTGCATCGCGATGTCCTCCAATTGGCCGCGAGCTCAGTCCCTCAACGGGCGAGATTCAGCTCAGTCTGCGGCGCGTGCAGTCCTACCATCTTCTCGATCAGCACCGCGCCGGCGATCAGCAGACCGCCACCCACGGCGGCCATGACCGCCCACAGGTAAGGATTCGGGTTCGGTGTCGCGAGCGCAAGCCCGGATATAGTCAGGTACATGAAGGCGAAGCTGTTGAACATGAGCGGCAACATCTCGCCGAGCGCCACGATGAGATATACCGCGAGCAGTATGTAGGCGAGCTGTCCCCACTCCGGGCCGAGCGCGCGCGCAAACAGTGCGATCATCGACGGCGCGGCCAGGATCATAGCGATGCCCACGAGCGCACCGATGAGGATCGCGGGCACGCGCTTGACGTTCATGTGCTCTATAAAGAAGAGCACCAGCGCCACGAACGCCGGCCATACGGGTACTTTCAGGTAGCCGCCGACGAGCTCGGCGATGGCGACCAGCACGATCAGGTAGAGACCAAAGACGAGCCGTCGTCGGTTAAGCCGCATCATATTGCCCCCTGCCGGCGTCGCTGAAGCGCGCCAGGTGAAAGTCTGTATCCCCGAGCGTCATATCGATCATCGTCAGGCGCTTGAAGTAGTGGCTGACGATGAGGTCGTCCACCATTCCCATGGCGCCGTGCAGCTGCACCGCCTGCTGGCCGACGAAACGTGCCGCCTGCCCGATGTAGGCCTTCGCGCCGGAGATGGCGCGGCGACGCGCGAGCGCATCCTCATCTTCGGCATGCGTCGCGGCGATGATCGCCATGGAGCGGATCTGCTCCTCTGCGATATACATGTCGGCCATGCGGTGCTGCAGCGCCTGGAACACCCCGATCGGTACGCCAAACTGCTTGCGGGTCTTGAGGTAGCCAAGCGTCGCTTCGTTCAGCGCGCTGACGATGCCCGCGGCCTCGGCACACAGCGCAGCGGCGGCGGCGTCGACGCCGCGCTCGAGCAGGTCAAGCGCCTCAGCGCCAGAGCCGATGACGGCGGCGGCCTCGACATGCACGTCACTCAGCTGCAGATCGGCGGCGCGACCGCCGGACTGCGTGGCATACGGATGGAGCGTGAGGCCCGCCGTCTCGCGCGGCACCAGAAAGAGTGCGAGTCCCTCGAGGTCGGCGGCGCTGCCCCGCGGGCGCGCCGACACCAGGAAAAAATCCGCCGAGGGCGCATCGAGCACTACGCTCTTGCGGCCCGTCAGCCGCCAGCCCTCCTTATCCTGCACGGCGCTCGAGGCGAGGTGGGACAGATCGTAGCGCCCGGCGGCCTCGTAAGCGGCGAGTGCGATTTGCAGTTTCCCGGCGACGATCGCCGGCAGCAGCTGCTGCTTGAGATCGCGGGAGCCGCAGGCGGCGATGATCCCGCCGCAGAGCACCACGGTGCTCAGGTACGGCTCGAGCAGCAGTCCCCGTCCAACCTGCTCCATGACCACCATCACGTCGACGCCGTTGCCGCCCAGGCCGCCGTAGTCCTCCGGCAACGGCAGCGCGAGCAGACCCAGCTCCGCATATTGCGCCCAGGCGTCGGCGGAAAAGCCGGAGCCGGAGCGCGTGAGCGCGCGCCGGCGCTCGAAGTCATAGTCCCGCGCAATGAAACGGCGCAAAGTCTCCTGTAGCGCCAGTTGCTCCTCCGTATAGCGGAAATCCACGGTGGCTCTCTTTCAAAGACCCAGGATCATCTTGCAGATGACGTTCTTCTGGATTTCGGTCGAACCTGCGTAGATCGTGGCCTTGCGCAGATTGAAATACTGCCCGGAGAGCGAGGACGCCCAGCCCGGATAGTGCGTCGCCAGCAGCGGGTTGGGCACCCAGTCAGGCTCGAGCGCCTCGCGCAGGTACGGCAGCGCATCGTGCCCGAGGGCACGCATCTTCAGCTCCGCCAGCTGCTGGACGATCTCCGAGCCCTTCACCTTCAGCGCCGAGACCTCCGGCCCCGGAGGGCGGTCCTCGCGCGCGAAGGCGGACAGCACCCGGAGATTCGTGATCTCGAGCGCCATCAGCTCCAGCTCCACCTGCGCGATGCGATCACGGAAGCGCGCATCCTCCATGAGAGGCCGGCCGTTGATGCTCTGTGCGGTCGCGATCATCTTCAGCTGCGTGAGCGCGCGCTTGCAGTGGCCGACCCCGGCGTTGTTGGTGCGCTCGTAGTTGAGAAGAAACTTGGCGTAAGTCCAGCCCTGGTTCTCCTCGCCCACCAGGTTCGCGACCGGTACCGGCACGCTCTCGAAGAAGATGTCATTGATCTCGTGCTCGCCGTCCAGGGTGATGATCGGGCGCACACTGACGCCGGGGGTCTTCATATCGATGAGTAAAAAGGAGATGCCCTGCTGCGGGCGCCCCTCGTTGGAGGTGCGTACCAGACAGAAGATCCAGTCGGCGTACTGACCGAGGGTGTTCCAGGTCTTTTGCCCATTGACCAGGTAGTGATCGCCCTGGCGCAGCGCGCTCATGCGTAAGGAGGCAAGATCGGATCCGGACCCAGGCTCGGAGTATCCCTGACACCACCAGTCCTCGCCCGCGATGATGCGCGGCAGGAAGCGCTGCTGCTGGGCGGCATTGCCAAAGGTCATGATGACCGGCGCGACCATGCGGAGCCCGAACGGAATCTGCGGCGGCGCGCTGGCGGCGGCGCTTTCCTCTTCAAAGATGTACTGCTGCACCACGCTCCAGCCGCCACCGCCGAAGCGCTTGGGCCACATGCCCGCGCCCCAGCCACGCCGGTGGAGGGTCTTCTGCCAGCGCACCATGTCGTCCTTGCACAGGCGCCGTCCCAGACGCAGCTTGGCGCGGGTCTCCTCGGGCACCTCGGCCTCGAGAAAGGCACGCACTTCGGCGCGGAACGCCTGCTCCTCGGCGGTGTAGCTCAGGTCCATGGCTGTTCCTGAGAGGCGGCGGCCATTTCGCGCTGTTGCAGCTCACGCCACTGGATCTTGCCGCTGCCGGATTTCGGCAGGGACTCTACGAAGGCGACCAGGCGCGGCACCTTGTAGGCGGCCATGCGCTCGCGGCACCAGCCGATCAGTTCCTGCGCCGTCAGGTGCCCGCGATAATCGGGGCGTAGCACGATGAGCACCTTGACCGTCTCCCCGCGGTGCGCATCCTTCGCGCCGATCACGCACGCCTCGAGCACCGCCGGGTGTTGGTACATGAGCGTTTCGATCTCGCTCGGCCACACCTTGAAACCCGACACATTGATCATGCGTTTCAGGCGATCCACCATGAAGAAGAAGCCATCCGCATCGACGCGCGCCAGATCCCCCGTGCGCAGGAACTTCCGGCCGTCGATCTCGATGAGGGTGCGCGCCGTGTCCTCGGGTCTGTTCCAGTAGCCGAGCATCACCTGGGGTCCGTGAGTCACGATCTCACCCACTTCCCCCGCCGGCAGCTCCGCCAGCGTTACGGGATCCACCACGCGCGAATCGACACCGTAGATCGGGATCCCGAGGCACTGCTGCTTGGCACGCTGGAGCGGATTGATGTGCGTTGCCGCCATCGTTTCGGTCAGCCCGTAGCCCTCGTAGTAAGTAACTCCGCGATCAAGCAGTCGCTGCGCCACGGCCGCGGGCATCGCCGCCCCGCCGCCATGCAACTGGCGGATCGAGGACAGGTCGTAGTGCTCGATGTTGGGATTGAGATAGAAGTCCTGGATGAGCGTTGGCACGGCGGTCCAACCGGAGACGCGGTAGCGCTGGACCAACTCGGCCGCCACGTCCCGATCCCAGCGTGGCAGCAGCACCACGGTGTTGCCGTTGTAGATCGGGCCATTCATGCTGCCCTGCATCCCGGTGACGTGAAAAAAAGGCGCCAGCGCGAGTGACGTGAGCTCTGGTTGCAGGGCGAACCAGTGCATCGAGGCGACCGCCGTGTACATCACCGTGCGATGCGAGTGCATGCAGCCCTTGGGCTCGCCGGTCGTTCCGGATGTATAGGGCATGACCGCAAGGTCGTCCGGTCCGCACCTCAGCGCCCCGGGACGCAGATCCGCGCCCAGCGCATCCGCCCAGGCGACCACTCCCGCGCGCGCGACCGTGAGGCGCGGCGCTTTGATGAACTCCGGCACGTTGAGGTCCGTGGGCACCTTGAGATAGTCGGCATAGCAGGCCAGGATCACCTGCTCGAGATCTGCGCCGCCGACCAGCGGCTCGATGCGCGGATACAGCTCCTGGGCCACGATCGCGCAGCTCGCGCCGGCGTCCTGCGCGCAGCGCAGGAACTCCTGCGTGAGATACATCGGATTCACCGGCACGACCACCGCGTTGGCGCGCAGGATCGCGTAATAGGCGATCACAAACTGCGGGCTGTTCTGCATGTACAGCAGCACGCGATCGCCCTTGGACACTCCGCAGCGCTGCTCGAGGTAGCCGGCGAGACGCTCGACTTCCTCGAGCAGCTGCGGGAACGTCACCACGGTGTCGTAATAGATGAGCGCAGCCTTGGCCGGATGGCGGCGCGCAGAAACTTCGAGGTTATAGAAGAGGTTGGTGGCCGGCGCATCGAGGTGATGCAACGCGTGGTTCGGCCAGAACTTGAAATGCGCATTGCCCACGATCGCGATCCCACACCCGGCGGTGTCAGACGACCTCGAACAGGCCCGCTGCTCCCTGACCCCCACCGACGCACATGGTCACGACCACGAGCTTGGCTCCGCGACGTTTGCCCTCGATCAGCGCATGTCCGGTGAGCCGGGCACCGCTTACCCCGTAAGGGTGCCCGACGGCGATGGCGCCGCCGTTGACGTTGAGCAGCTCATCGGGAATTCCGAGCTTGTCGCGGCAGTAGATCACCTGGCAGGCGAAGGCCTCGTTGAGCTCCCACAGCCCGATGTCCTTCACCTTGTAGCCGGTGCGCGCGAGCAGCTTTGGCACCGCATAGATGGGTCCCACACCCATCTCATCCGGCTCACAGCCGGCGACCGCGAAGCCGCGGAATATGCCAAGCGGCGCAAGTCCGCGCCGCTCGGCGAGCGTGGCGCTCATGACGACACAGGCGCTGCTGCCGTCGGAGAACTGGCTGGCGTTGCCGGCGGTGATCACGCCCCCGGGCAGGGCGGGGCGGATCTTGCTCACCGCTTCCAGCGTCGTGTCGGGGCGAATACCCTCGTCGCGATCGATCGTGACTTCGCGCGTAGTGAGGGTGCCGGCGGCCGGATCGGCAACGCCCATGGTGGTCGTCATCGGAACGATCTCGTCCTTGAACCTGCCGGCCGCCTGTGCCGCGGCCGCGCGCAGCTGGCTGCGTACGCCGTATTCGTCCTGGGCTTCCTTGGAGATGTGGTAGCGCTTGGCCAGATTCTCCGCCGTCTGCAGCATCGGCCAGTAGAGCGCGGGCTTGTGCTCGAGGATCCAGGGATCGGTGAGCATCCTGGTATTGACGTCGTTCTGAACGCAGGAAATGCTCTCGAGCCCTCCGGCGGCGATCACGGAGGTTCCTTCAGTCATGATGCGCTGAGCGGCGATCGCGATCGACTGGAGCCCCGAGCTGCAGAAGCGGTTGATGCTGAGCCCCGCGGTGCTCACCGGCAGGCCGGCGCGCAGCGCGATGGCGCGCGCGATATTGCCCCCGGTGGTGCCTTCGCCGAAAGTCGATCCCATGATCACGTCCTCGACCTCGGCGGGCTCGAGGCGTGCGCGCGCCACCGCGTGCGCCACGGCGTGGGCGCCGAGGGTGGCGCCATAGGTCATGTTGAATGCGCCCTTCCAGCTCTTGCCAAGACCGGTGCGCGCGGTGGAGACGATCACCGCATCATCGCTCATGATGCGCCTCCGGTGTGCTGGCTGAAGGTCTTGCCTTCGGCGGCGAGGCGTTTAAGGAGTCCGGCCGGCTCCCAGAAATCCCGCTCCGCGCCCGCGGTCGCGGCGATGCGCCAGAGGCTCCGCGCCACCTCGATCAGCCCGACCTGGTCGGCATAGAACATGGGTCCGCCCCGGTAGGCGGGAAACCCGTAGCCGTTCAGATACACGATATCGATATCTGAGCTCCGCTGGGCGATGCCGTCTTCGAGAATGCGCGCTCCCTCGTTGACGAGCGCGTAGACGCAGCGTTGCACGATCTCTTCGTCCGGCACCGTGCGGGGCGTCAAGCCCCTGGTGGCGCGAAACTTCTCGATGAACTGCGCCACTTGCGGATCCGGCAACGGCGCGCGCGCGCCCGTCTCATAACGGTACCAGCCCGCGCCGCTCTTCTGGCCGCAGCGCCCGGCCTCGACCAGCAGATCCGCCACGTTGGAGAGGTCCTTGTCCGGGGAGTCCGCCTGCAGGCGCTTGCGCCACGCGTAGCCGATATCGAGCCCGGCGAGATCGCTCATCCGGAACGGTCCCATTGCCATGCCGAACTTCTCCAGCGCCCTGTCGATCTGCTCCGGTGATGCACCGGCCAGCAGCAGATCGTGCGCCGCCCGGCCGTAGCGGGCCACCATGCGGTTGCCGATGAACCCGTCACAGACTCCGGCGATCACCGCGATCTTCTTGATGCGCTTGGCGAGCGCCATGGCGGTGACCAGCACGTCATCCGCGGTCGCCGTGCCACGCACGATCTCCAGAAGCCGCATGATGTTGGCGGGGCTGAAGAAGTGCAGGCCGATGACGTCCTGCGGCCTGCGGGTAAAGGCCGCGATGGTGTTGAGATTCAGCGCCGAAGTGTTGGATGCGAGGATTGCGCCCGGCCGCACCACGGCGTCGAGCTTCAGGAACACCTGGCGCTTGACCTCGAGGTTCTCGAATACCGCCTCGATGACCAGATCGACATCGTGCAGCGGCTGGTAGTCGAGCGTCGGGCTGATGAGCGCCAGGCGCTTCTCCAACGCCGCCTCGGTGAGCTTGCCTTTGCGCAGTTGTCCCTGGTAGTTCTTCCTGATCGTCGCCAGGCCGCGATCGAGCGCTTCCTGGGTCGTCTCGAGCAGCACCACCGGCAGCCCCGCGTTGATGAGCGCCATGGTGATGCCGCCACCCATGGTGCCGGCGCCGATGACGCCGACTTTGTTCACCACGCGCGCCGGGGTGGTCTCGGGCACGCCGGCGATGCGCGCGGCGGCGCGCTCGGCCTGAAAAATGTGGCGCAGGGCGGCCGATTCGGGCGAAGCCATGAGCGTCACGAACAGCTCGCGCTCGCGCCTCAAGCCGGCTTCGAAAGGCTCCTTCACCGCCGCGAGGATTGCCTCCACACAGGCCGGCGGCGCGGGGTAGGGACCCGCGACTGCCTTCACGGTGTTGCGGGCGAACTGCAGGTAGGCCTCGGCGTTGGGCATCCTGATCTTGAGATCCCGCACACGCTTGGGTCCGCGACCCTCGGCGATCAGCGCGCGCGCGAATTGAAGCGCTGAACCCAGCAGGTCGCCCGAGGCGATACACTCGAAGAGCCCCGTGGCGCGCAACTCCTCGGCGCGCACCGGGTTGCCGGAGACGATCATGTTGAGCGCGCGCTCGACGCCGACCACCCGCGGCAGCCGCTGCGTGCCGCCCGCACCGGGCAGCAGGCCGAGCTTCACCTCGGGCAGGCCGATCTGCGCCTCCAGGGTAGCGATGCGGTAGTGGCAGCAGAGCGCGAGCTCCAGGCCCCCGCCCATGCAGATCCCGTCGATTGCGGCGATCACGGGCTTGCGGCAGTCCTCGACGGTTCCCAGTACTGTGTGCAGGTTGGGTGGAGCGAGGGACTTCGGCGTGCCGAATTCGCGGATGTCAGCGCCGCCGGAGAAGCCCTTGCCCGAGCCGATGATGACCATCGCCTTGACCGCCGGATCGTCCTCGGCGCGGGCGAGGGCCTCCACGATGGAGCGGCGCAGCTCGAAGCCGAGGCTGTTGACCGGGGGATTCTCCAGGGTGAGAACGGCGACTTCGCCCCTGAGTTCGAACCCCAGCATGCTAGAACTTCACGCGTATGGTCGCGCCGAAGGTACGCGGATCGCCAATGAAGGAATCAAGCTGGTTATTGAACCCGGGTGTGCCTACGCCCTGGAACGGGGCGTCGAAGGCGACCTGGAAGTAGCCCTTGTCGGCGAGGTTCTCGCTCCAGATCTCAAAGGTCCACTTGTCATCGGGGGCGCCGATGCCGATGCGCGCGTCCAGGATTCCATAGCCGCCCTGAAGCTTCGCGGGATCCAGGTCCGAGCCGGTGTTGTAGGAGGAGTTGTACTTATCGTCCGCGCTGATCCTCAACGTGAGTGCCTGTGACAGCGGCACCTGATAGGCAGCCGAGACCACTCCGGACCACAACGGCGAGAACGACAACCGATCGTTCAGGCGATTTGTCGCGAACAGGTACTGCGCAGTCCCAAAGTTCGTAATATCGGTCTCTGCGTACACCACGCCGCCCGACAGCGTCAGCCCCGGCAACGGGGTCACCCACTCAACGCTCAGCTCGGCTCCTTTGGACTCCACGTCCGGGATGGAGCTGACTACGAACACAACGCCGGTAAAGGTGTTCAGCTGGAAGTTGTCGTATTTCTGATCAAACACGTCGGCATTCAGGCGCACGGTTTTCTGCGCGAGCTCGCTCTTCAGGCCGATCTCGTAGGCGTTGACGGTCTCGCGGGGGAATTCGGTATCGAGAACGGGCACGAACAGATTAACCAGGGGATTGGCCACCCGCGCCAGATTGAAGCCGCCGGCCTTGGTGCCGTTGCCCCAGGACGCGTAACCCATGACGTCCGACGTAAAGTGGTAGGACAGTTTGACCGTGCCGTTGAGGTTGTTCTCAGTCAGTGACTGGTCGTGGGTGATGCCGTTGAAGGCCGGGTTGAACGGGGTGTTGCACCCATAGCCAAAGAGCAGCGCCTCAGAAAAGGGCGTGGGCGGCAGTCCCACCGGGTTGAGCAGCGCTCCGCAGGCCGAGCCGCCATCCGGGCTCCTGTAGTTGGCGGTTTCGTCCTTCTGTTCGTGCGTGTAGCGGAGCCCCGCCGTGAAGTCCAGCTGATCGGTGAGCGAATAGGTCTCGTTGGTGAAGAAAGCGAAGCTCTTCTCGGTCTGGTAGTACGAGTCGTCCTCGCCTGAGACTCCCGGTATGAAGGTGTCTCCAGGCGCCTTGCCGGTCAGCTCCGGCACCAGCAGGAAGTTCGGCGGATTGACTCCCGCGGCTGCCGATGCCGCGGCACCCAGATACAGATCGAAGTCGTCTCCGGCGAGTAAGGTAAAGGTGTTGTTGATGATCTCGCTGTCAAAGAAACCACCGATCAGCCAGTTCAGTCGATCGGCCTTGCCGGCGAGGCGCAGCTCCTGGCTGAACTGCTTGTAGTCGGTGCCGTTGCCGTTGACAGGCTCCTCTACGAGGGCCACCTGTGAGTAGTCCGGATCGTTGCCCGCGAACACGGTGTTGTCGCGCCAGGCGGTGATCGAGGTGAGGGTGGCGGCGTCGAGTTTCCAGTCGAGCTGGGCGGAGACACCGCGGTCCCAGATCTGCTGCGAGATCGGAAAGTTCGCGTACGACTGGAGATTGGAGGCGCTCGTCGAGGTCAGCGGAAACGGCAGCCCGGTCGGGTTGCCGCCGAGCAACGGATTGGTCGCCAGCGCACTGATGATGCCGGCAAAGGGGCCGGGAGTCGAAGGCGTCGCCTGGCAGCACACTTCATTGCGGCGGGTAAAGTCGGCGATGAACAGCAAGCTCACATCACTGCCGGGAGTGATCAGGTACTGCCCGCGCACGGTGTAGAAGTTGCGGTCATTGGAGGTGTCATCGCTGTTGGGACCCTCGCCGGTATCGACGTCCAGAAACCCGTCGCGCTTCTGGAAAGCGGCGTAGAGACGAAAGGCGGACATATCACCCACCGGCCCGGTGATCGAACCGCGGATCTCGCGGTCGTCGAAATTTCCGCCGGTGATCTCGCCGTTTACCCCGAAGGTCGTGGACGGCCTCATCGTCACGATGTTGATGACGCCGGCGTCGTTGTTCTTGCCGAACAGTTCCCCCTGCGGGCCCTCGAGTACCTCGATGCGATCGATCTCCCCCAGATCGCCGAAACCCACACCGTTGCGGGGACGATAGACACCATCGATCACCACGCCCACCGAGGATTCCAGACCGACATTGTCTCCGACCGTGCCGATGCCGCGGATGCGCGCGGTGGTCACATTCTCTGAAGTGGTGGACGTGACGGTGACCCCGGGCGTGAGGACCTGCATGTTCTTGATGTCGGTGACGCCGGCGTCCTGCAACTGCTGCCCCGAAAGCGCCATGACCGCGATCGGCACGTCCTGCTCATTTTGCTGGCGCTTCTGCGCGGTGATGACGACCTCGGTCAGCTCCGGCGCGCTGTTGGCGGGGGCAGCGTCCGCCGCGCGGCTGACAGGGCTTCCCGCGCCAAGCGCGAGCGCGAGTGCGATCGCGAGGGAGAGCCCCTTGGCGGTGAACCGATTTGATTTAATCCGCGCCGCAACAACCGACGTGCAGACCATGATGAATCTCCCCCTTGCTTGCCGAAAGCTTACGGAAATCCCCCCGCCCAGCAGGCACCGCAGCCGCCAACCTGTTAACCCCAGCCGCCACAAGGAGCGTGTGGCGAGGGAACAACACGGGGATCGACGCTCCCGCGCTTTGGGACTAAGCTCCCATCGGCGCTGCATTTAATGGACCCGGATGGTGGGATCAAAACGATATGCGGACACTCACCGCAACGCATCAGAACTCGATATTGGTGACCTGGGTGAAGGCTTTCGGGCGCGCACTGGATGCCGCCGGATGCGATGGTTCGGCGCTATTGGCGGAGGCGGGGTTTGATTTGAGGGACCTCGGGGGGCCGGATGCGCGCTGTCCCCTCACCAAGACCAGTCGGCTGTGGCGGGTGGCGCTCGAGGCGACGGGCGACCCGGCCTTCGGGGCAAAGCTCGCCAAGTACTTCACGCACACCACCTTTCATGCCCTGGGTTACGGGCTGAGCGCCAGTTCCAGCCTGAAGGAAGCCTTCGAGCGCGTGCTGCGCTACTCGCACGTGGTGAGCGACGCGGTGGCGTACCGCTTCTACCGCTGTGGCGCGGAGTACCACTTTTATATGGAGCCGACCACCGAGGTGCCCATCGAAGCGATCGACGCGGTCGTGGGGATGTACCTGAGGATGTGCCGCGCGCTGATCGGCCGTGATTTCTCACCCCTGGCGATCGAGCTGCGCAGGCCGCGGCCGGCGGTGATCGACGATTTCGAGCGTCTGTGGCGCGCGCCGCTGCGCTTTGACGCCGAATACAACCGCCTGAGATTCGACCGGGACAGCATCGAGCGCGTGCTCGACGGCGGCAACCCGGAGATGGCACGCCTGAGCGATGCGATCTCGGCGCGATATCTGGCGCGCATTGAGCAGCACAACATGGAAGCGCGGGTACGCACCGTGCTGGCGCGGCGTCTGCAGCACGGCGAGCCCACTGAGGAGGAGGTCACCGAGATGCTCAACGTCAGCGCGCGCACGCTGCAGCGCAGGCTCGGGAAATGCGGCACGACCTTCAAGGAGATTCTCGATGAGACCCGGCACGCACTTGCCCTGGCTTACTTGAGCGAGCCGCATCACAGTGTCGCGGAGATCACGCACCTCCTCGGGTTTTCCTGCAGCAGCGCTTTCACACGCGCCTTCCGGCGCTGGACCGGGTATTCACCGACCGACTGGCGCGCGAGCGCGCGCGCGCGCCGCCCGAATCCCCAGCGCGCCCTGCACCAAGCGCAAGGGTGACTCTGCGCGCTAAAGCGGTGGTCGCCCGGGCCGCGGGCCAACCGGTGCTGGTGGAAGAGATCGAGATCGAACCGCCGCGCCACGGCGAGCTGACCATCCGCATGGTCGCGTGCGGGGTCTGCCACAGCGATCTGTCGGCAACCAATGGCACGATCGGCTATCCGTTGCCGCTGATCCTCGGTCACGAGGGCGCCGGCATCGTCACCGCTGTCGGTGAGGGAGTTCGCGACTTAAAGCCGGGCGACCACGTCATCAGCTCGTTCGTCAACATGTGCGGGCATTGCGCTTACTGTCAAAGCGGGCGGCCGCAATTGTGCGTGCAGTCGCTGCAGGCACTCTACACGCTGCCCGATGGGACGGTGCGCACGCGCGACCTGCAGGGACAGCCTCTCAACGTGTTCTGCGGCTGCGGCGTCATGGCGCAGTACGCCACGCTGCACGGCGACAGCGTGATCAAGATCCCGGAGGACATGCCGCTCGACCGTGCCGCACTGATCGCGTGCGGCGTGCTGACCGGGGTCGGCGCGGTCACCAATACCGCGCGCCTCGCGCCGGGATCGGTGGCGGTGGTGTTCGGTTGCGGTGGCGTGGGGCTGAATACGATTCAGGGCTGTGCCCTGGCCGGCGCGCGCATGATCGTCGCGGTGGATACCCGCACCGAGAATCTGGCACTCGCGCTCGAGTTCGGCGCGACGCATGCGATCGATGCCAGCGGCGGGGAGCAGTTGGGCAAAGCGCTGTACAAGCTCACCGGCGGCGGCGCCGATTACGCGTTCGATTGCGTCGGCCTCGGTAAGGTCTCCGAGCAGGCGTGGAACGCGTTGAACCGGGGCGGCATGGCGGTCATCGTCGGTATCGCCCCTGCGGATGAGAAGATCGTGCTCGGCGCGCAGCGCGTTGCCCTCAGTGAAAGGACCCTGGCCGGGAGCTATTACGGCTCGGCTCGGCCGCAGCGCGACGTGCCGCGATTGATCGGACTGTATCGCGCCGGTCGCCTGAAGCTCGACGAGCTCATTACGCGCCGCTATTCACTCGAGCAGGCCGCGCAGGCCCTCGCCGATCTGCAGCGCGGCGCCGCCGGTCGCGGTGTGATCCTGCTGACGTGACCCCAGCGAGTCGCGCTCACGCACCGCCACTCTTGGATTCGTAGCGGCGCAATTCCATCTTGCCGATCTGGTTGCGATGGACCTCGTCCGGGCCGTCGGCGAGACGCAGCGTTCGGGCATGAGCGTATGCGAGCGCCAGGCCGAAATCGTCCGACACACCGCCGCCGCCATGCGCCTGGATCGCCCAGTCAATCACCTGACAGGCCATCTGGGGGGCAGCCACCTTGATCATGGCGATCTCGCGGGCTGCGGCCTTGTTGCCGACCGTGTCCATCTTGTGAGCGGCGTTGAGGGTCAGCAGTCTTGCCTGATCGATCAGGATGCGGGCGTCCGCGATGCGCTCGAGTGTCACGGTCTGCTTCGCAATCGGCTTGCCGAATGCCACACGATCCAGCGTCCGCTGACACATCTTCTCGAGCGCGCGCTCCGCCAGGCCGATCAGTCGCATGCAGTGGTGGATCCGTCCGGGTCCCAGGCGCCCCTGGGCGATCTCGAAGCCGCGGCCCTCGCCGAGCAGCATGTTGGTGACTGGAACGCGGACCTCCTCGAACAGCACCTCGCCATGGCCGTGCGGCGCGTCGTCGTAGCCAAATACGTTGAGGTGACGCAGCACACTCACGCCCCTGGCATCACGCGGCACGATGACCATCGACTGCTGACGGTGCCGGTCGGGGTTGCCCGCATCGGTCTTGCCCATGAAGATGAAGAGCTTGCAGCGGGGATCGATGGCGCCCGAGGCCCACCATTTGCGGCCGTTGATCACGTAGTCCTCGCCATCGCGGCGGATCGAGGCCTCGATGTTGGTCGCATCCGAGGAGGCCACCGCGGGCTCGGTCATCGCGAAGCAGGAACGGATACGACCCTCGAGCAGCGGCACGAGCCATCGCTCTTTCTGCGCCTCGGTGCCGTAGCGGACCAGCACCTCCATGTTGCCGGTATCGGGCGCCGAGCAGTTGAATACCTCGGGCGCCCACCAGATGCGGCCCATGATCTCGCACAGCGGCGCGTATTCGAGATTCGTAAGCCCTGCACCCCGGTCAGATTCGGGCAGGAAAAGGTTCCAGAGCGCGGCGCCCCGGGCTTGAGCTTTCAATTCCTCCATCAGCTGCACGGGCTGCCAGCGATCGCCTGTGGCGACTTGCCGAGCGAAGCGGGTCTCGTTCGGATAGACATGGGCTTGCATGAAGCGGGTCAGCCGCTCAATCAAGGCGGCGGTCTTGGGCGAGGGGTCGAAGCTCAAGGGCTACTCCTGGTGCGGGGCGGCTTCGGGATGCGCCGTCCCTCGATGTGTTGGGCCTTGCGCCAGGCGAGCTCTGCCAGGCCGGGCGCGGCCTGGCCAGCCGCGACCGCCCGGGCGCTCGCCGCCGTGCCTTCGGCCACCCGGCCCAGGATCCCCTGAAGGATCGCGGCGAGCCGGAAGAGGCTGTAGGCACCGTAGAATTCCCACTGCTCGGAGTCGATCGGTCCGCGTCCCACACGTCGGCAATAGGCCGCGACGTAGTCGCTCTCGGAAGGGATCCCCAAGGAGGCGAGGTCGGCGGCGCCCAATCCCCGGAACGTACCGGGCGGGAGTTGCCACATCATGCAGTGGTAGGAGAAGTCAGCCAGCGGATGCCCGAGCGTGGAGAGCTCCCAGTCGAGCACCGCGAGGATGCGCGGCTCGCCGGGGTGGAAAATCAAATTGTCGAGTCGATAATCACCATGAACCAGTGCCGTCTCATCCCCCGGCGGGATGTGTTGCGGCAGCCACTCGATCAGGCGTTCCATGGCGTCGATACGCGGCGCCACGGAGGCGTGGTACTGCCGCGTCCAGCGCTCGATCTGGCGGGCAAAGTAGTTGCCCGGTTTGCCGAAATCGGTGAGGCCACAGGCCGCGGGATCAACCGCGTGGAGAGACGCGATGACCCGATTCATGTCGGCGAAGACCGAGGCGCGCTCGGTGTATGAAAGGTCGGGCAAGGTCGGAGCCCAGAAGACGCGCCCCGCGACGTAATCCATCAGGTAGAAGGAGGTGCCGATGACGTTCTCATCCAGGCACAGGCCGTGAGTTCGAGGGACCGGCACGCCGGAATTCGCCAGCGCGGTGATCACCCGGTATTCGCGGTCCACGGCATGGGCCGAGGGGAGGAGCTTGCCGGGTGGCTTTCGCCGCAGCACCCAGCGGCGCTCGCCGGCACTGAGAAGATAGGTCGGATTGGACTGGCCGCCCTTGAACTGGGCCACGGCGAGCCCGCCCGCGAAGCCCTCGACGCGCGCACGCATCCAGGTTTCGAGCGCACCGAGATCGAAGCGCAGCCGCTCATCCACCGGTCTCGTGCCGGTGAACTCCTCATAGCCGTCGGTCATGCCGTCACCGGGACGATGACCAACTTGCCCGAGACCTGGCGGGCAAGAAGTGCGGCGAGGGACTGCGCCCCGCGTTCGAGCGGGTAGCGCGCGGAGACATACGGCCGCAGCCGCCCCTCCCGCAACCATTGAAAGAGCGTGACCAGATCCCGCGCCCAGGAGGCCGGCTCGCTTTTGACGTAGCGGCCCCAGAACACACCGACCAGCGAGCAACCCTTGAGCAAGGTCAGATTCGCGGGCACTCGCGGGATCTCGCCATTGGCGAAACCGATGACCAGATGGCGCCCGCGCCAGGAGCAAGTGCGCAGCGCGACCTCGGTGAGAGGGCCCCCGACGGGATCGAGGATCACATCGGCGCCCTTGCCGGCGGTGAGGTCGGTCACTCGTTTCTTCAGGTCTTCTGCGCTGTAGTCGACGGTCTCGTCGGCGCCATGCTCGCGGCAGATCGCGAGTTTCTGCGCCGAGGAGGCTGCGGCGATGACCCGCGCGCCGAGCGCCCTGCCGATTTCGATCGCAGCGATGCCCACTCCGCCCGAGGCGCCGAGCACCAGCAGCGTCTCGCCCGCCTCGAGGGCTGCGCGATCGACGAGCGCGTGATAGGCGGTGCCATAGGTCAGGACGAAGGCTGAACCGGTCGCGAAATCGACGCCCTCGGGCAGTGAGATCAGCCCCGCGGCCGCGGCCAGCATCTTCTCCGCGAAGGCGCCCGATTGGCTGAAGGCGATGACCCGATCGCCAACCTTCACGCGCTCGACGTCCGGTCCAATGCTCTCGATCACGCCGGCGCATTCGCTCCCCGGCACGAAGGGCAGTGTCGGGGTGAACTGGTACTTGTTCTGGATGACGAGCGCGTCGGGGAAATTAACCCCGGCGGCATGCACGCGGATCACCACCTGCCCGGGGCCCGCGACGGGATCAGCGATCTCTTCGACCACCAGAGTTTCCGGCAGACCCCAGGCCTTGCAGACGAGCGCTTTCACCTTAAGATTCCCTGAAGATGTTAGGGTGGTGTGGCGACGCTACGGGAGGATTGGCGAACGTGCAAGACGATGAGGATCTTTCCACAAGACCCTCCAGCGCGTTCATCGCGCGTGAGGACGGCAACTATCAAGCGACCGAACTGACACGCGGACCGTGGAATCGAGAACACCAGCATGCCGGGCCTCCGTCGGCGCTGGTGGCACAGGCAATCGCGCGGGCTGCCGCGCCTCTGGGATTCACGCACATGGCGCGCCTCACCGTAAGCCTGTGGAGGCCGATCCCTATTGCAGAGCTCAAGGTCGTCGTTGACACGGCGTACGCGGGGCGAAACGTCGGCCACTTCGCCGCTCAACTGTTCGCCTCCGGCAAGGAAGTCGCGCGTTTCACGGCGCTGGTGCAGCGCGAATCGGACGTCAGCATTTCACCGGACCTGCCCGGTCACCCGCCGCCGCTCGCGCCACGTCCGGTCAACGAGTCACCGCCGGCGCGGTTTCCGTTCAGCAACCGCTGGGTCGGTTATCCCGATCTGATGGAGATCCGGGTCGCAGAGGGCGCTTATTTCGCCGGACCCTGCGCGGTATGGTTTCGTCTGCGGCATCCACTCGTGGCAGGGGAGGAGCCGACGCCCATTGAGCGAGTCGCCGCAGCGGCTGACTCCGGCAACGGAATCAGCGCGGTCCTGGATTTTCGGCGCTACCTGTTCGTGAACAACGATCTCACGATTAACCTGTTCCGAAGGCCGCAGGGAGAATGGATCTGCATCGACGCCCGCACGTTGGTGTCCGGGGGCAGCGGCCTGGCTGAGGCGAGGATCTTTGATACCGGCGGCTTGATCGGCCGCGCGACGCAAAGTCTATTGATCAGGTTGCGAGACCACTAAATCCCTGGGCGGGAGCATCCCGTACCAGTTCCGGAACTACCTCACATTCCGCAGCGCCGCGACGCTTGGGTGTGTGAAGCGCGGCCCGGGTCCCAGCGAAGGTTGCCGTTTTGGCGCGCCGCATCACAGATGCGCCGGGGGGGCATTCGGGACAATGAAATCCGGCCGGTTCCCGCCAGGCCCAGCTCGCTGCCGCCGGCACGATCCTCGGCGGAATGGATTCGGCACACCGAGCTCAAGGGACTTTCTCTGTACGCATGAATCGCAGCTATCGTCTCTGCTGGAATCGTTTGCGCGCCGCTGCGGCGGGTCTCGTGGGCTGTCTGCTCGCCGCGTCGGCGGCATGGGCCGGCCCCACTGGCGGACAGGTCACCGGCGGTTCGGGCCAGATCACCCAGTCCGGCAACGTCACCACCATCGACCAGACGAGCCAGACCCTCACACTCAACTGGCAGAGCTTCAACGTCGGCACGCAGCAGACGGTGGTCTTCGACCAGCCGAATGCGAGTGCGCTGGCGATCAACCGCATCGATAGCTCGACCGGCAGCCAGATCCTCGGCCGCCTCGACGCCAACGGCCAGGTGTGGCTCATCAATCCGAACGGCGTGCTGTTTGGTGCCAACGCGCAGGTGAACGTCGGGGGGCTCGTGGCCTCGACCCTCGACCTGGCAGATACCTCGGGCACCACCGCGCAGTTCCGCGGCGACGGCCACGGCGCCGTCGTCAACGACGGTACGATCACGGCCGCGAGCGGCGGCTACGTGGCGCTGCTCGGACACCAGGTTTCGAACCAGGGCACGATCACCGCGCAGCTCGGCACCGTGGCGCTCGGCGCCGGCAGCGGGCTGACGCTTACCTTCAGCGGCAACCACCTGCTGCATCTGCAGGTCGATCAGAGCACGCTTGACGATCTGGTCGCTAACGGTCAGCTCATCGAGGCGAACGGCGGCCGCGTGATCATGACCGCTGGCGCTCGCGACTCACTGCTCGCGAGCGTCGTCAACAACACCGGCGTGGTGCAGGCCGAGACGGTCGCGAGTCACGACGGCACGATCGATCTGCTCGGCGGCGGCTCGGCGAGCACGGTGCAGGTCGCCGGCACGCTGGATGCCGGCGCGCCGCACGGCGGCAACGGCGGCGCGATCGAGACTTCGGCGGCGCACGTCGAGGTCGCGGCCAGCGCGCAGGTCACGGCCGGCGCGCCCCACGGCCACGCCGGCACCTGGCTGGTCGATCCGACCGATCTCACGATCGACAGCACCGCGGCGACCGCTATAGACACCTCGCTCAACAGCGGCACGAGCGTCACCGAGCAGACCACCGCGAGCGGTGCGAGCGGCTTCGGGACACAATCGGCCGGCGCCGGCGACATCAACGTCGATGCGGCGATCAGCTGGACCAACCCGGCAGCCTCGCTGACGCTGCTTGCTTACAACGGCATCAACGTCAACGCGCCGATCAGCGGCGCGGGCCAGGTCGTCATGAACGCCGCGGGCGCCAACCTGACGCTCGGCGCGAGCGGTACGGTGAGCGCGCAGGGCGGCATCACGCTCGGCACTGCCGGCAATTTCGTCAACAACGCCGGGGCTTCGGCGCTCAGCGTGGGCAGCAGTGCGACCTGGCTCGTCTACTCGACCAATCCGACGCTCGATACGACCGGCGGACTCGCTCCGTCTTTCATTCAGTACAACGCGGCCTACGGCGCGACGCCGGCGGTGAGCGGCAGCGGCTTCCTCTATAGCGTCGCTCCGACCATCACCTTCACCGGACTTACCGGCACGGTGAGCAAGGTCTACGACGGCACCACCACCGCGACGCTCGCCGGCTCGAACATGACGGCGAGCGGCCTCATCAACGGCGACACGATCATCTCCGGCACCGGCAGCTACGCATCTGCCAACGCCGGCACCAGCATCAACGTCACCTCGCCCGCGAGCGTCTCGGCCCTCAGCGTCACCAACGCGGGCGGTGTGCCGGTGTACGGCTACGCGCTTGGCCCCACGGTCACCGCGGCGGTCGGTACGATCACGCCGGCGCCGCTCACCGCCACCATCGTCGGTGATCCCACCAAGGTCTACGACGGCACCACCACCGCGACGCTGAGCTCGGCGAACTACTCCGTGAGCGGCTTCATCGGCACTCAGGGCGCCACCGTCAACCAGCCCGGCTCGGTCGCCTACGGCTCCGCGTCCGCGGGCGCGCAGACGATCACCGCAACGCTCGCCTCGCCCGACTTCGTCGCTAATTCGGGCACCAGCCTCGCGAACTACCAGCTGCCGACCACGGCGACGGGTGTCGGTACGATCACGCCGGCGCCTTTGAACCTGACAGGGGTGCTGGCCAACGGCAAGGTCTACGACGGCACCACGACCGACTCGCTCAGTCTGTCCGGCGCCGGCATCTTCGGCGTCATCGCCCCCGATGCCGGCCAGGTGACGCTGGTCACCAGTGGTGCGAGCGGCACCTTTGCGTCCGCCAACGTCGGCAGCAACATCGCCGTCACGCCGGTCGGCTTCACGCTGACGGGCGCCAAGGCGGCCGACTACACACTGATCGTTCCGACCGATCTCACCGCGAGCATCACGCCGGCGCCGCTCACGATCACTGGCGTCGCGGCCACCGGCAAGGTGTACGACTCGACCACCACCGACACGCTCAATGTCGGCTCGGCCGCGCTCTCCGGGGTCGTGGCGAGCGATGTCGGCGACGTGACCCTCGCGAGCGGCAGTGCCACCGGCACCTTCGCCTCGCCCAACGTGGGCAGCAACATTGCGGTGGCGGCGAGCGGCTTCGGCCTCACCGGGACCGCTGCGGGTAACTACACGCTGGAGCAGCCCGGCGGCCTCGCCGCCAGCATCACCCCGGCGCCGCTGACCATATCGCTGGTCGGCAACCCGATCCGGCTCTACAACGGCAGCACCACTGCCATCGTTCCGGGCGCCGACTTCTCCATCTCGGGTTTCGTCGGCTCGCAGAGCGCCACCATCCCGCAGAACGCGCAGGCGGAATACGCGACCGCCAACGCCGGCAGCGGCATTGCCATAACTGCCACGCTGGAGGACTCGGACTTCTCGCTGGCCTCTGGGACGCTACTTTCGAACTACAGCTTCTCGCGCACCGTCACGGGCACCGGTACCATCAGTCCGGTCACTCTCTCGGGCTTTATCGCCAACAACCCGACCAAGGTCTACGACGGCACCACGACGGGAACCGTCGCCAGCGCCGACTACGTGCTGTACGGTCTCGTCGGCAGCGACAGCATCACGGTCAACCAGACGAGCGGCACCTACGCGTCTGCCAACGCCGGCCCCGAGCCCATCAGCGCGAGCCTCACGGCCGGGGACTTCACGGCGGTCGGCAGCACGCTGCTCTCGAACTACGTGCTGCCGAGCTCGCTGACCGGCCCTGGCACCATTCAGCCCAAGGCGCTCGGCGGCAACAACATCAACGGCAGCATCGTCGGGAATCCGACCAAGACCTACGACGGCACCACGACCGCGACACTGACGTCCGCGAACTATGACCTGACCGGCTGGGTCGGGAGCGATGGCGCCACCGTGACCCAGACCGTCGGGCAGTACTCGAGTGCCAACGCCGGCGCCGAGACGGTCACCGCGACGCTGACTCCCAGCGACTTCGTCCCCGAAGGCACCACCAACCTTTCGAACTACGTGCTGCCGACGGTGGTCTACGGAACCGGCACGATCAACCCGGCGCTGCTCGCGGTGAGCATCATCGGCAACCCGACCAAGGTGTACGACGGCACCACCACCGCGGTGCTCGCCGCGGCGAATTACCAGATCTCGGGTTTCGTGAGCGGCGAGGGCGCGACCATCGTGCCGGCGTCATTCAGCAATTACGCCAGCAAGAATGTCGGCGAGCAGACCATCACGGCGACGCTCACCAGCTCGGCCTACAGCGCCGACTCCGGCACGCTGCTGTCGAACTATGTGCTCGCGACGACTGCGACCGGCACCGGCGACATCACCGCAGCGCCCCTCTACGTCACCGGGGTCTCGGCCGGCAATAAGGTGTACGACACCACCACGGCCGCGACGCTCGGCGTGGGCGGTGCAGGCTTGAGCGGTCTGGTCGCGGCCGACGTCGGCACCGTGACGCTCAACACCTCGACCAGCGGCACCTTCTCCCAGGCGGACGTGGGCAACAACCTGGCGGTGACCGCCAACGGCTTCTCGATCTCCGGCAGCGGCGCGTCGAACTATGCCCTGCAGCCGATCACCGGACTTCAGGCCAATATCACGCCCGCCCTGCTCACTATCTCCGGCGTCCTGGCCAACAACAAGGTCTACGACGCCACCACTACCGCGACGCTCAGCACTTCCAGCGCGAGTCTCAACGGGGTGCTGGGGTCGGATGCGGTGACGCTGTCGACGAGCGGGGCGAGCGCCACGTTTGAGTCCGCGGATGCGGGCAACGGCATCCCGGTGACGGCCAGCGGCTTCACCCTGGGCGGCAGCAAGGCCTTCGACTATTCGCTCAGCCAGCCGAGCGGCCTGAGCGCCAATATCACTCCGGCGCCGATCACTGCCACCATCACCGGCAACCCCACCAAGGCCTACGACGGCACCAACTCCGCCACGCTGACCGCCGGCGACTACACTCTCACGGGCTTCGTCACTGGCCAGAGCGCGACGGTGCCGCAGTCGGCGACCGCCAACTATCTGTCGGCGAACGCCGGGACCAACGTGGGCCTGCAGTCGACGCTCGTGATCTCGGACTTCGTGGCCGGGTCGGGCACCAACCTCGCCAACTACATCATGCCGAGTACCGCCAGCGGCACGCTCGGCACGATCACCCCGATGGTGCTGAATCTCTCCGGCACGCGCGTCTACGACACCACCACCAACGCGGCCGGCACGCTGTTCGGCACGCTGACCGGTCTCGACGGCGACACCCTCACGGCGTTCGGCACCGGCGTGCTGGCCAGCAAGAACGTCGGGGCCGAGAGCTTTGCCTCGTTCGGCACACTGACCCTGGTGGCTAACGGCAGTGCGCTCGCCAGCAACTACACCCTGGTCGGCGGCACCGACTCTGTCAGGATCACCCCCGCAACGCTCACCGTGTCGGGTACCTCGGCGGCCAGCAAGGTCTACGACGGCACGACCACGGCCGCGCTCAGCGGCGCCACCCTGGTCGGGGTGCTGGGCTCCGACAGCGTCACCCTCGGCGACGACAGCAGCGGCAATTTCGCCACCAAGAACGTCGGCAACGGCATCGCGGTCGGCACCTCGATGACCCTGAGCGGCTCCGACGCCGGCAACTACACCCTCACCCAGCCAGGCGGTCTCACGGCGAACATCACACCGCTCGGCATCACCGTGACCGCGACCGGCGTCAACAAGGTTTACGACGGTACCGTGAACGACGCGGCGGTGCTCTCGAGCAGCGGCGTGGTCGCCGGCGACAACGTCGTGTTCACCGATACCTCGGCTACGTTCGCCGACCCGAACGTCGGTAACGGCAAGACCGTGTCGGTCAGCGGCATCGGCGCCACGGGTGCCGACGCCGGCGACTACACGCTGCTCAACTCGACCGCGACGTCCACGGCCGATATCACGCCCTTCGTGCTGAACCTCACCGGCGCCCGTGTCTACGATGCCAATACCGATGCGGCCGCGAGCCTCTTTGGCTCGAGCGGCGTCCTAACCGGAGCGAACAGCGAGACACTGACCCTGTCCGGCACCGGGATCCTGAGCAGCAAGAACGTCAATGCCGAGCAGAGTTTCGCCTCGCTCTCGGGCTTCACGCTCACCGGCAACGGCAGCGCGCTCGCGAGCAACTACACCCTCACGGGCGGCACCGACTGGGTCGATATCACGCCGGCTCCGCTGACGGTCAGCGGCACTTCGGCCGCGAGCAAGGTCTACGACGGCACGACCACCGCGGCGCTGAGCGGCGCCACGCTGGTGGGAGTGATCGGCTCCGACAACGTCACGCTCGGTAGCGACAGCACCGGAACCTTCGCGACCAAGAACGTCGGCACGAATATCGCGGTCAGCACCGCCATGACCATCGGCGGCGGCGACGCCGGCAACTACACTCTCGCCCAGCCGAGCGGACTCGAAGCTAACATCACGCCGCTTGGCATCACGGTGACGGCGACCGGTGCCAACCGGGTCTACAACGGTAGCGTCAACGACGCGGCGACTCTCTCGAGCAGCGGCGTGGTCACGGGCGACAGCGTGACCTTCGCGGATACTTCGGCAACTTTCGCCAGCCCGAACGTCGGCACCGGCCTCACGGTTACGGTCACCGGCATCTCGGCGAGCGGCGCCAACGCCGGGGATTACACGCTCCTCAACACCACCGCGACGACCACAGCCAACATCACTCCCTTCGTGCTGAACCTCACGGGCACCCGTGTCTATGACGCCAATACCGACGCGGCCGCGAGCCTCTTTGGCTCGAGCGGCGTCCTCACCGGCACCAACGGCGAGACGCTGACTCTGTCCGGCACCGGCACCTTGAGCAGCAAGAACGTCAACGCCGAGCAGAGCTTCGTCGCGGGCACGGGGCTGTCGGGTTTCACGCTCACCGGCAACGGCAGCGCGCTTGCGAGCAACTACACCTTCACCGGCGGCACTGACTGGGTGGACATCACCAAGCTCGCAATCACGGTCACCGCTACGGCCCCCAACAAGGTCTACAACGGTAATACCACCGAGACCGGTGTGACGCTCGCGAGCAGCGGAATACTCGGGACCGACACCGTCACTTTCTCGGACACCTCCGCGACCTTTGCCAGCAAGAACGTCGCTACCGGCATCACCGTCACGGTTCACGGCATCGCGGCGGGCGGCACCGACGGGGGCAACTACTCGGTCAACTCGACCACCACCACCACCGCGAACATCACGCCCAAGCCCATCACCGTCACGGCCACCGGGACCAACGAGGTCTACAGCGGCAGCGTCAACGATCCGGTGACGCTGGCGAGCGCCGGCATCGTCTCGGGAGATACCGTGACCTTCGCGGATACGTCGGCGACCTTCGCCGGCCCGAATGTCGGCACCGGGCTCACGGTTACCGTCAACGGCATCACCGCCGGCGGCGCCAGCGCCGGGAACTACCAGCTCAACAACACCACCGCGACCACCACCGCGAACATTACCCCCTACGTGCTCAGCCTCACCGGCACGCGGGTGTACGACGCCGGCACCGACGCCGCGGCAAGCCTGTTCGGCAGCAGCGGGGTGCTTACCGGCACCAACGGCGAGACCCTCACGCTCTCCGGCACCGGGACCCTGAGCAGCAAGGACGTCAACGCCGAGCAGAGCTTCCTCGCGGGTACGGGGCTTTCGGGTTTCACGCTCACCGGCAACGGCAGTGCGCTCGCGAGCAACTACACCTTCACCGGGGGCACCGACTGGGTGGACATCACGCCGCTCGCGATTACGGTCACCGCGACGGGCGCCAACAAGGTCTACAACGGCACGACGGCGGATCCGGGCGTGACGTTCAGCGCTGGCGTGATCACCGGCGACGTGGTCAATTTCGCGGATGCGTCCGCTACCTTTGCCAGCAAGAACGTCGGCACGGGCATCGCCGTCGCGGTGAGCGGCATCACCGCGAGCGGTACGGACGCCGGCAACTACACGCTCCTCAATACTACGGCGAGCACCACGGCGAACATCACGCCCAAGCCCATCACGGTTACCGCCATCGGGAGCAACATTGTCTATAACACCGGTGTCAACGATTCCGTCACGCTGTCGAGCGCCGGCATCGTCTCGGGCGACACCGTGACCTTCGCCGATACGTCGGCGACCTTTGCCGGCCCGAATGTCGGCAGCGGCGTCACCGTCACGGTGAGCGGCATTACCGCCGGCGGCGCCAGCGCCGGCAACTACTCGCTCAGCAACACGACCGCGACCACGACCGCGAACATCACCCCGGCGCCGCTCACCGTGACGGGTACGGCGGCGGCGGGCAAGGTCTATGACGGTACCACCGCGGCCGCGCTGAGCGGCGCGACCCTGGTCGGCGTTCTCGGAAGCGACGTGGTCACGCTCGGCAACGATGCCATCGGGACCTTCGCTACCAAGAACGTGGGCAGCAACATCGCGGTTACGACCGCCATGACGATCGGCGGAGCGTCCGCCGGTAACTACAGCCTCGCGCAACCGACCGGCATTACGGCCACCATCACTCCCTACGTGCTGAGCCTCACCGGCACGCGGGCGTACAACGGCACGGCCAGCGCGGCCGCGAACCTCTTCGGGACCGCCGGCGTGCTCACCGGGGTCGGCAGCGAGACGCTCACCCTCTCGGGCACCGGGACCCTGAGCAGCAAGAACGTCAACGCCGCGCAGAGCTTCGCGTCCCTCTCGGGATTCACGCTCACCGGTATCGGCAGCGCGCTCGCGAGCGACTACACGCTCACCGGCGGCACGGATTTCGTCGACATCACGCCCGCGACCCTGACGGTGAGCGGGACGACCGCGGCGAGCCGGGTCTACAACGGTAGCACCACCGCTTCACTGAGCGGCGCCACCCTGGTCGGTGTGTTCGGCAGCGATGTCGTTACGCTCGGCAACGACACCACCGGGACCTTCGCCACCGCGAACGCCGGCAACGGGATCGCCGTGACCACCGCCATGACGATCGGCGGTACGGGCGCCAGCAACTACACGCTCACGCAGCCGACTGCTCTGACGGCGAACATCACGCCCTATGTGCTGAGCCTCACCGGCACGCGGGTATACGACGCCGGCACGGATGCGGCGGCGAGCCTCTTCGGCACCGCCGGCGTGCTCACCGGGACCAACGGCGAGACGCTGACGTTGTCCGGCACCGGCACGCTGAGCAGCAAGGACGTGAGCGCCGCGCAGACCTTCGCCTCGCTCTCGGGCTTCACGCTCACCGGCAACGGCAGTGCGCTGGCGAGCAACTACACCCTGGTCGGCGGCACCGACTCCGTGGACATCACCCCGGCGAGCCTCACCGTGACGGGCACGGCGGCGGCGAGCAAGGTCTACGATGGCACCACGACGGCGGCCTTGAGCGGGGCGAGCCTGGCCGGCGTTCTCGGCAGCGATGTGGTCACGCTGGGCACGGACACGACCGGAACTTTTGCCAGCAAGAACGTAGGCAGCAACATCGCGGTCACGACCGCCATGACGCTCGGCGGAACGGATGCCGGCAACTACACGCTCACGCAGCCGACCGGCCTTACGGCCAGCATTACCCCGTACGTGCTCAACCTGGCGGGGACCCGCGTCTACGATGGCGGCACCGATGCGGCCGCGAGTCTCTTCGGCAGCGGCGGCGTGCTCACCGGGGTCGCCGGCGAGACGCTCACGCTGTCCGGCACCGGCACGCTGAGCAGCAAGGACGTCAATCCCGCACAGAGCTTTGCGTCGCTCTCCGGATTCACCCTCACCGGCAACGGCAGCGCGCTCGTGAGCAACTACACCCTCGTCGGCGGCACCGACTCGGTGGATGTCACCGCCGCGACGCTAACCGTGACGGGCACGAGCGCGGCCGGTAAGGTGTATGACGGCACCACCACGGCGTCCTTGAGCGGGGCCACGCTCTCGGGGGTCATCGGTGCCGACAACGTCACGCTCGGCAACGACAGTACCGGGACCTTCGCCACGGCGAACGCCGGCAGCGGTATCACGGTGTCGACCGGCATGACGATCGGCGGTGCGGATGCCGGCAACTACACGCTCACCCAGCCGGCCGGCCTTACGGCCAATATCACCCCCTACGTGCTCACCCTTACCGGCACCCGGGTATACGACGGCACGACCAACGCTGCCGCGAGCCTCTTTGGTACGGCCGGCGTTCTCACCGGGGTCGGCAGCCAGACGCTGACCTTGTCGGGCACCGGCACCTTGAGCAGCAAGGACGTCAACCCCTCACAGAGCTTCGCATCCCTCTCGGGGTTCACGCTCACCGGCAACGGCAGTGCGCTCGCGAGCAATTACACGCTTGCAGGCGGCACCGACTCGGTGGACATCACGCCGGCGAGCCTCACCGTAACGGGCACGACGGCGGCCGGCAGGATGTATGACGGCACTACTGTCGCGTCCTTGAGCGGCGCCACGCTCTCCGGTGTCATCGGCGGCGATGCGGTCACGCTCGGTAACGACACCACCGGGACGTTCGCCACGGCGAACGTCGGCAGCGGCATCGGAGTCACCACCGCCATGACGATCGGTGGCGCAGATGCCGGCAACTACACGCTCACGCAGCCGACCGGTCTGACGGCTGGCATTGCCCCGTACGTCCTCAACCTCGCAGGGACCCGCGTCTACGATGGCGGCACCGATGCAACCGCGAGCCTGTTCGGCAGCGGCGGCGTGCTCACCGGGGTCGCCGGTCAGACACTGACGCTGTCCGGGACCGGGACCCTTAGCAGCAAGGACGTGAACCCCGCACAGAGCTTCGCCTCGCTCGCCGGGCTAACGATCACCGGCAACGGCAGTGCGCTGGCGAGCAACTACACGCTCGTGGGCGGTAGCGACTCGGTGGACATCACCCCGGCGACTCTCGCCGTGACGGGCACGACCGCGGCCGGCAAAGTGTATGACGGCACCACCACGGCGTCCTTGAGCGGGGCCACGCTCTCGGGCGTCATCGGTGGCGACGTCGTGACGCTGGGCAACGACTCCACCGGGACCTTTGCCACCCAGAACGCCGGCAGCGGTATCGCCGTCACGACCGCCATGACGATCGGCGGTGCGGACGCCGGCAACTACACGCTCACTCAACCGGCCGGCATCAGCGCGAACATCACTCCGTACGTGCTCAGCCTCAGCGGCACGCGCGTGTACGACGGCAGCACCGATGCCAACGCGAGCCTCTTCGGTACCGCCGGCGTCCTCACCGGGGTCGGCAGCGAGACGCTGACGCTCTCCGGAAGCGGCACCTTGAGCAGCAAGAACGTGAGCGCCTCACAGAGCTTCGCTTCGCTCGCAGGACTCACGCTCACTGGCAATGGCAGCACGCTCGCGAGCAACTACACGCTCGTGGGCGGCACCGACTCGGTGGACATCACGCCGGCGACCCTCACCGTGACGGGCGCGACGGCGGCTGGCAAGGTCTATGACGGCGATACCACGGCAACGCTGAGCGGCGCCACGCTCTCCGGCGTCTTTGCGGGCGATGCGGTCACGCTCGGCAGCGACACCACCGGCACCTTCGCCACCGCGAACGCCGGCAGCGGCATCGCCGTGACCACCGCCATGACGATCAGCGGCGCGGATGCCGGCAACTACACCATCGTCCAGCCGACGACTCTCGCCGCCAACATCACCCCCTTCGTGCTCAACCTCACGGGCACGCGGGTCTACGATGCCACCACGACTGCGGCCGCGAGCCTCTTCGGTACCGCGGGTGTGCTCACCGGTACCAATGGTGAGACGCTGACGCTCTGGGGCAGCGGCACCCTGAGCAGCAAGAATGTAAGCACTGCGGGGACGTTTGCCACGCTCTCGGGGTTCACGCTCACCGGCAATGGCAGCGCGCTCGCGGGCAACTACACACTCGCGAGCGGCACCGACTGGGTGGACATCACACCCGCGACCCTGACCGTCACCGGCACGACGGCGGCGGGTAAGGTCTACGACGGCAATGCCCTCGCTTCGCTGAGCGGCGCCACACTCTCCGGAGTGTTCGCGGGCGATGCGGTCACGCTCGGCAACGACGCCACCGGCGCGTTCGCTACGAAGAACGTCGGCCAGGACATCGACGTCGCGACGGCGATGACTATCAGCGGCGCGGACGCCGGCAACTACACCATCGTCCAGCCGACGACTCTCGTCGCCAGCATCACCCCGAAGCCGATCACTATCACCGCGACCGGCACCAACATGGTGTACAACGGCGGCACCGCCGATAAGGTCACGCTGGAGAGCAACGGCGTCGTCGGTGGCGACACGGTCGACTTCACCGACAGCTCCGCAACGTTTGCGACCCCGACGGTTGGCAACGACAAGACCGTGACGGTGAGCGGCATCGGCCTCACCGGGCCGTCCTCCCGCAACTACACTCTGATCGACGATGCCACGACCACGACCGCGGACATTCTGCCGAGCGACGGCGCCCAGCAGACGGCGGTCGCGGTCACCTATCTCGAGCTCTCGCCGGATGCCGTCGCGACGCCCTACGGCATGGCGCCGTCGGACTCGCCCGGCGAGCTCACCAGCAACCGCAAGATGCTGCACCAGTCGGTAGAGCGTAACGAGGAGCGTCGCGACTTCACGCCGGGGCTGTCGCTCAATGTCATCGACGGCGGCGTGCGCATGCCGCCTGGTGCGGAGTAATGCAGCCACCCGATTCTCATCCTGCCTGCCACCGATGAAATTGCCCGGTGTTGCAATTCCGCGGGCCGAGGCGCTCGGGCTCATGCTCGGCGTCGCGCTCGCCGCTGCGGCGCCCGCGCCCGTATCGGCCCAGGCCCAGCCGCCTTCCGGCGGCCAGCTGCAGCAGCAGCTCACCCTTCCGCCTGCGCCCCCGAATGCGACCCGGCCGTCGATCTCGATCGAGCAGCCGGGCGAAAAGCGTTCGGAGAACACCACGCCCATCCCGGTGCAGCGCATCGACATCACCGGCAATGCCCTGATACCGACCGCCCGGCTGCACGCACTGGTGGCGTCGGCGGAAGGGCACACGGTCACCCTTGGTGAGCTTCAGGCGCTCGCCGACCGCATCACGGACTTCTATCACCGCCACGGCTACCCGCTGGCGCGCGCTTACGTGCCCGCGCAGCGCGTCCAGGACGGTCAGGTCACGCTCGCAGTGCTCGAGGCGCGCTACGGAAAGGTCAAGCTCAACAACCAGAGCACGACCTCGGACCGTCCGCTGCGCCAGACGCTGGCGCCGCTCTCGAGCGGCGCTCCCGTCGCGGAAGACAGCCTCGACCGCTCGCTTCTGCTCCTGTCCGACATTCCCGGCGTCGTCGTCAATTCCACCGTGCGCCCCGGAGCTGCGACCGGTACCTCGGACCTCGACGTCGACGTCGGCTCGGCCCCGCGCTACACCGGACTGGCCGCGGTCGACGACTACGGCAACCGCTATACCGGGGTCGCCCGTGGCACCGGCCGGCTCGACGTCGCCGGGCCGTTCGGCGAGGGCGATAAGCTCACCGTCAACCTGCTGACCTCGGGCTCAGGCCTCTCCTACGGACAGCTCGATTACCGCTATCTGCTCAATGGCGTCGGGACCGTGCTCGGCGCTTCCGCCTCGGAGCTGTATTACGAGCTCTCGGGCAAGCTCGAACCGCTCGAGGCGCACGGCACCGCGCAGGTGGACAGCCTGTATCTCAGCCAGCCCCTGATCCGCGCGGTCGCGGGCAATCTCTACCTGCAGCTGCAGTACGACCACAAGAATCTGCTCGATCACCTGGATGCGGCGGCGATCCACGACGACCGCGACACGAACGACGTGACGCTGACCCTCGCCGGCGATCGGCGCGACGCCCGCGGCGTCACCAACTTCAATGTCAGCGCCACGCTCGATCACGTGAGCTTTGGGAACTACGCCGCGCGCCTCGCCGACAGTATCGGCGCCAACACCCAGGGCACCAGCCAGCACTACGATTTCACAGTGGCGCGGCTGCAGCAACTCGATGAGCGCGACGGCGTCTATGTTGCCGCTACCGGCCAGCTCGCGAGTCGCAACCTCGATCCGTCCGACCAGTTCTACCTCGGCGGCCCGAGCAACGTACGCGGCTATGACGTCGGCACGCTCACCGGCGCCGACGGCTACGTGCTTACCGCCGAATGGCGCCGCTCGCTGCCGCTGCCCTGGCGGGGTGCGTGGCTCGCGAGTCTGTTCGTCGACCGCGGGCACCTCGAGGTCTACAGGGAACCCGTGGCGCCCGGACCGAACTCCGCCACGCTGTCGGATGTCGGGGCGAGCTTGCATTGGGACGGGCCCGGTCAGTGGCAGGTCAGCCTGCAGGTCGCGGCTCCCATCGGACCGTCATCGCCGCTGGTCGGGTCGGCCTCCAGCGCCCGCGTCTGGGCCCAGGTCCAGAAAGGTTTCTGATTCCGGCGCAGGGCTGACGTATGCCCTACAGGTACGGAGAAATAAGCCAACACAGAGCGTTACGCAGCCGGGGCAGGGGCCCCACGCATTGAGCGTCATGAACACTCAGCGGTGGCGCGGCGCGTTCGCGCTCGCCGATGAACGCGGCGAGCTCACCGCACAAGCGCTGGTCGTAGACCTCCACCGTGACCTCAAAGTTGAGGCGCAGACTGCGGGTGTCGACGTTGACCGAGCCGATATGTGCATAGCGGCCGTCGATGACCAGCAACTTCGCGTGCGAGAACGGCGGCGATTGCAGGTGCACACGCACCCCGCGGGCCACGAGCGCCGGGATCCAGTGCAGCGTGGCCCAGTCGATGTAGCGTAGGTTGCTGCGGCGGGGTAGCACCAGTGACACGGTCACCCCGCGCAAGGCCGTGGCCTCGAGTGCCGCGACCAGCTCGAGCGGCGGGATGAAGTAGGGGGTCATGATCTGCACGTGGCGCTCGGCGCTCGCCAGCGCACTCAGCAGAATCAGCAGCAGCTTGTCGACATCCTGATCCGGGCCGCCGGTGATGACGCGACAGATCGAGTCGCCGGTCGCGCCAGGTGTGGACGGAAGCGGCAGGTGCTCGGCGGCCGCGAACTCCCAGTCCTCGGCGAACGTCTCGGCGAGCTGCGCGACGATGGGGCCGAGGACCCTGAAGTGCATGTCAGTCATGCGGTGGCCGGTTCCGCCTCCGACTTCGCGTCCGCCCAGATTCATCCCGCCGGTAAAGGCGACCCGGCCGTCGGCGACGAGGATCTTGCGATGGTTGCGGCAATTGAGCGACAGGTTCGGCGGCAGCAGCCGCGGCGGCAGGAAGCGCGCCGTCGGGACTCCCAGGTGTCGTAGCTGGGGCACCGCGTGCGGCCAGTCGTACCACTCGCCGATGCCATCGACCAGCACTCGCACGCTCACCCCGCGCTGCACCGCCGCCCCGAGCGCCGCAATGAACTGCCCGCCGACCGGATCGGTCTGAAAGATGTAAGTAGCGAGCCACACCGACTCGCGCGCCTCGGCTATAGCGGCGAGCATTTTCGGAAAGGCTAGTTCCCCGTTCTGGAGCGGCTCGATTGTGTTTCCCGGCTCGAGGCGACGCTGCGTGAGCGCATCCCCGATCCGCACCTGCGGGGCGAGCGCGCCGGCGAGCGCGGCGACCGAGCCCGCGGCCATCTGCGACGGCGGGTCTCCCGTGCTGAGTTGCCGGCGCCTTACCCGGTTGATGCCGAACACCCAGTAGAGCAATGCCCCCCCAAAGGGCACCATGACACACACCGCTATCCAGCTCACGGCACTGCTCGGGTCGTCCTTGGTGAGGAGGGCATGGAGCCCCGCACCGAGTGCGGTGATCAGATAGAGCGCGGCGGTGAGGGGACCGGCAACGCCCAGAGAGTGCAGCTCCGACATGATGCGGGAGAGTACACCCCCGGTGTCGCCCCGCGGGCTGGGATATGCTCCGCGTAACAAGAGCGTTAGACTCGTGCGGGGGTTCAGGAGGATTCCATGTCGATCAAGCGCCGTGCGACGGGCAGCTCAAAGCCCGCAGCCAAAGCAGTTGTGTCGAGTACGCGGGGGCGGGTCGAGATCCTACCGGCCAAGAAGATGGTCGCCGGAACCGAGTACGTCGGCTGGTTGTGCCGCAACAAAGCGTGCGGTCTCGTGATTGCAATCGCGGATATTGCTGCTGCGGATGCGCTGCATGGGCCGACACCGGTTGTGCATGAGCCAGACCACACACCGGTGGTCAAGTGTCCACACTGCGAAAACGAGGACCTGTACCGGTGGAACTCCCGTGAGCGCAGGGCCTACGTGCCTAAGAGAACTGACGCCTGAGCTTCTTGTCGTAGGCAAGGTATCGTGCGCGGACGTAGTTCATGGCGTCCTGTCCCGTGTGAAATTTCGGCATCTCATGATGGTAGCCGGGACCAGCGGTGTCCGAGACGGGCAACAGTGCCGCTGACTCCGCCAGCGCCTGTTGCAGGTGATCGGGCCCCGGCGGCGGTTTGGGCGCCGCGGTACTCGACGGCACCTTGATTCCGCTCAACGGGTCGTCCTGGCGTGCCTGGGCGAGCGTGAGCACTCCGCCAACGTTCGGGGCTGCCGCATCTCGCTTGGTCAAGCTGGAGAGCCCGAAGCGTTTTTCCACCGTTGCGAGGATCGAGGTGTGGTCAAACGGCGTCGAACCGGCAGTGCGGTATACGGTGCCGGCGGCGATCAGCGGCGAGATGAGCACGGTCGGAACGCGCAGCCCGAATCGCTTGAAATCGAAGCCGAGCTCGCCCACGGAATTGTCGGGGGCAACCGCGGTCTCCGGAGGGGCGACGTGGTCGTAGCAGCCGCCGTGCTCGTCGTAGGTAATGATGAGGAGCGTTTGTTGCCAGAGCGGGGAGTTTCGCAGCGCGTAATAGACGTCGTGCAGAAACTGCTCACCCTTGGAGACGTCATAATTCGGGTGCTGGCTGTTGCCGGAGGCGCCCCAGCTCGGCTCCAGGAATACATAGTTCGCCAGCGTTCCGGCCTGTGCAGCCGCCTGGAAATCCGTGAACAGGCCGAAATTGCCCGGCGGGGCGGACGTGATGTCGGCGACCGATCCCCGCGACAGGGGCGGCGCGTCGTAGCCGAAGACGGACCAGGTCTTGCCGCTCTTCGCCAACAGCGTGTAGATGCTGGGCGCGGTATAGACATTGCGGCCCTCGTCCTGGACGAAACCCTGGGATGTCGCCATGGCCATGAAGGCGCGATTCGGGAAAGTCTCCGTTGGAACGGATGCGTACCAGTGATCGCAGACCGCGTACCCCGAGGCGAGATTCGAAAGGATCGGCAGAGTCTGCGGAACATACATGCCCATGATCTGGGAAGCCGTGGTACCCGGCATCACATACCCGGGCTGTTTCGACTCCCAGGCGAGCGTCGAGCCAAAGTTGGTCACAAAGCCCTGGTTTGTGGCCGGGACGAGCGGTACGGGGGCCTGCTCCGCGCCAAACAGCTGCCAGTTGGTGTTCAGGTACCCTTCGCCCGGGTCCGCACCTGGCATGAAATAAGGATGCGGGCTGGTTGGCAGGATCCTGAAGACCTTGACCTGGCCACCTTTCGCGCCCGGGATCGCTTCCGTGCCCTTCAGACCTTCCAACGGCTGGCCCGATGGGGACACATTGCCGTGATCTGCATAGAGAAAGCCGAGCATGTGATCGAATGAACGGTTCTCGAGCATGACCACGACAATGTGGTTGATCGACTGCAGGAGCGTTGCCGCCATCGTAGTCGTCTTTAGCCGATGTCCTCAGGCATGCTTGCCGGATCCGAAAGTATCATACGACCATTGTTTCGAAAGGATGACAGCGTGCGACTAACAACAGCAGCGACATGGGCCTGCGTGGCCTGGATGAGCGTCTCGGTCGGTCATGCAAAGTCCGCAGATCACGCTCGAGCCGATGCTCAAGCGCTGGATTTGGCAAAGCAGGCGATCGCACTGCGCTCAGTGCGGGGCCCGGGAAATCAGGCGCCGCAAGTGGCTGCGCTGTTCAAATCCGCCTTGGTGGCCGGCGGGCTCAACGACGCCGATGTGACGATCACGCCGGTCGATGACACGGCTTTCCTGATCGCTCGCTGGAAAGGCCAGGATCCCAAGCTCAAGCCGCTCGTGATCTCCGGACACATGGATGTGGTCGAGGCCAAGCCAGCGGACTGGGAGCGTGATCCTTTCACGCCGGTGGTCGAGAACGGGATGCTGTACGGTCGAGGGTCCAGCGACATGAAGCTGGACGACGCGTTGGCGGTTGCCGCGCTCATTGAGCTCAAGCGCGCGGGGTACAAGCCGCGGCGTGACATCGTCCTCGCATTTTCCGGGGACGAAGAGACCACGATGAAGACGACCCAGATGCTTGCAAAGGAGCTCTCGAACGCCGAGATGGTCCTGAATGTCGACGGTACCGGTGGGCAGCTCGACCCCGGGGGGAAGCCGCAATACCTCAGCTGGTCCGGTGCCGAGAAGACGTATGCGGATTTCGAGCTCACCGTAACATCGCCCGGGGGTCATAGCTCGCGGCCGTACGACCCCAATGCCATCAATGAGCTTGCCGCAGCGCTGGTACGCATCGGCCAATACAAGTTCAAGCCGGAACTGAGTGAATTGACTCGCGGCTATTTCAACGCCGCGGCACGCTACGAGAAGCCCGAGATCGCCGCGGCCATGCGTGCATTTGCCGCCGATCCGACCGATTCGAAGGCGATTGCTGTCTTACGGGCGAATCCGGCGACCATTGGCAGGATCGGCACGACCTGCGTTGCGACCATGATCAGCGGCGGCCATGCGCTCAACGCACTGCCGCAGCGGGCCACGGCGAACATCAATTGCCGCATATTTCCGGGCCACCCGCGCACGCAGATCATGGAGGAGCTACAGCGCACCGCAGCGGACCCCGCGGTTCAGTTCAAGGATGTCAGCCAGGGCAGCGTTGCAACCGAGGCCTCGCCCATTCGCCCGGATGTGGTTGAGGCGATCACGAAGGCGATCCACCTTGGCTATCCGGGGGTGCCGGTATTCCCCACAATGTCAGCCGGCGCGAGCGACAGCATGTGGTTTCGCAGAGAGCAGATCCCCAGCTATGGAGTGAGTCCGCTTTTCATAAAAGACAGCGACAGATTTGCCCACGGACTCAACGAGCGTATACCGGTGGATGATGTACGTCCCTCCATGGATTACATGTTGTCGCTGCTCACTGATCTTTCGAAGTAATGTCGCCACTCGGGCTGATGGCGGTCTGCGCTCACAGCCCGCGCTGCTTCGCCAGTAAGTCTTTCGTTCTAAAGATCAGTGGTCAGGTACCCGAAAACCGTGCGCGGTCCGGGCCATTGGAAGTACCCGGGCGTGTAGAAATTCGTCCACCAGTAGGAACCCGCGGCGTTCTGGAACTGGACGCGAAGGGTGCTGTTCTTACCCAAGATGGTGAACTTGTACCGACCCCCGATGTTCAGCTGCGTGACCGCAGGCGTGTAAACCCCATTGTCCACGCTGGCCGGTTGGGTTCCGAAATGTATCGCTGCCAGGTCCAGCGACAAGACTGGCCACCACGGAACGGTGTAGTTCACGTTGGCCACGTACTGCAGTCGTGGCTGCCCGACGGCGATGGGACCCACCCCTTCGGCGGACAGGTCCGGTCCGACGATGCTGACCTTGGCCGCCAGGATCCCGACATTGATATCGAAGTGCGCGATCTGTTGCCCTGAGATCGAGAGCTCGATGCCCCTGGCTTGCTGCACGCCCAGCTCTCGATCGACGCCACTCGTATCCGGATTGAAATAAGGCTTCTGAAGCTCATACACGCCCGCAATGACTTTCACCTGGGGTGTCAGGAGGTAGCGCATCCCTGAGTCCACTTGCCAGGTCAGGGATGCGGGCAGGACTGCGCCGCGATTTTCGGCAGAGCTGGGAGCAACACCGGAGTCCTCGAGCCCCTGGGTGTAACCCGCGTAGAGGGTCAGGCGGCGAGTGAGCGCGAGGGCTGAGTTGCCGTAGGCACGCAGCGGATGGTCGGTCAGCTCAGCCTCCGACGTGCCGGGGGAGGTGACGTCCTTGCGGTAGTTTTCGTCCTGGAGGCCCATCTCGAGCTCGACAAGACCGCGCCAATCGACGTGGTAGGCCGAACCGACGCTCCAAAGCTCGGAGCGATCATTGGTACGTGTCGAATACGCGAAGTCCGGCTCGGGGAGCTGAAGGCTGCTCCCGATGATGGCCGGACCCGCATCGACGACATCCTCGCCGCCGTACCGCGCCAGGACGTCGCGGCCGCGGGTGAGGAAAATGAGCTCGTGATACCAATTCCCCGCCCTGAAGCGACCTCTCAGGCGCACCTCGCCGGAGGTGGAAAACGCGCTTTGATCCGGGTACCCGACCAGCAGATGCTCAGAGCGCCCATTCGGTTGGATGTCGGTGTACAGATCCGCGAAGCTCACGGGATTGTCGGCCGCTGAGCGAAAGATCCCTGCACCGAGCGACCACTCTCGGCTCAGTTGCGCAGTAACGAGAGCGCCCAGATTCTCTGTCAGGCTTCGGCCTTGGGCCCAGTCCTGACCGAGGTAGCCGCGGGGAATCGGCGGAGGCAGGAAATCGCCGGCGGTGAAGAACAGCGGAAATGTTGTCGCGTCGCGAGTTTCCTGCCAGTCGAACAGCGCCCGTACCGTCACCTTGTCGTTCGGTGACCACTGAGGGGTCGTGCCCACGCTCGTCACCGTCGACGTATATCCAGGATAGGATGCGTAGGGGGTCTGCGTGCTGACTTGAGTGCTTACCCCGATGGGCAACAGCAGCTCCTTGCCGACCAACGGCACGCTGCCATCGATGCTGATGCCGCGTGCCTCGTACGGGCCGGCGTTGGCAATGATCGTGGCGTTCGGCGTGCCGTCTCCCGGATGACGCAGGTTATAGTCCACGATGCCGGTCGGCGCTGGAAAGGCATAGCCGATCTCGCTGACGCCGACTCGGATGGTCGAGCCCTCGATCACGCGATTGGACAGCGCCCCCTGCTGATCGAAATACAGACCATCGATCCGGACATTACCGGCCGTCTGTGGACTGAACCCCCGAACCTGCCCCGGCCCGTACATGCCGATGGACTCCAACCCGAGGGTGAATCCAAAGGCGTCCTCGGCGGAGGTGACGGGATTATCGGACGCGTGCTGGGCTGTCACCGGGCTCACGACCGAAGTCAGCAGTATCAGCGCCCAGACAGTTGTTGCGGCGGCGTCAGATTTGGCCGCAGCGGTGAGGCTGCTCATCGTGGTCGATTTCCGTTATTGGTGCGGTTCCGGAGAATTGGAACTCAGTGTAGGTGCGAGCAACCGCACGGACCCAGACCGCTCGCTGCAGCGGGATGGCGATTCGCTGCATCGGCGAGCCTGCGGTAGTGCCTTGGCGTAAAGTGATGCCCATGACCGAGACCCACACCCGTGCGCCCTCCATCCGTTGGCGCTGGATTGCTGCGATCTGGTGCGCGGGCGGGCTATTCGACGCGAGTCAAACGGTACTCATCATGCATGCGGAGGGCAGACATCACGCGTGGCCGCCGTTGTTTGGAACCGAGCTGGCGGGCTGGCTGCCCTGGGCGCTTGCGACTCCACTCGTCGTTCGATTGGCGCGGCGCTACCCGATACTCCGCGACAAAACCGCACGAACGCTCGCCGTGCACCTCGCCGCCTTCGCCGTCATCAGCGCAGTCGCCGAGACATGGTCTTCATGGCTCCAGGTGCTGTTCAATCCGTGGGGCAATCGAAAGTGGCCAACGTTCGTGGACACGTGGAGCACGACGCTCCTCTACCAGGTTTTCACGTTCCTCATCGCGTATGCGCTGATATTGACAGTTACGTACCTGGTGGACGCACGTGAGAGCATCGCGCGCCAGGTAACCGAGACTGCGCGACTCAATGAGGAGCTCTCCAGGGCACAGCTCGCGGCGTTGCGCAGGCAGATCGAGCCGCACTTCATGTACAACACGCTCAATTCAATCGCGGGCCTGGTGCGCGATCAGAGAAATGACTCGGCGGTGAGCATGATAGTTGGGCTCAGCGAGTTTCTGCGCCGCGCCTCGGAGGATTCCCACCGATCGCAGGTGACCCTGGCGGAGGAAGTTGAGTATTTGCAGCGCTATCTCGACCTTCAGAAGGTCAGGTTTGGAGACCGTCTTCAGGTAACCGTGGACATCCCGGGAGAGTTATTGCGCGCGCAGGTCCCCAACCTGCTGCTTCAGCCGCTGGTGGAGAATGCCATCAAGCACGGCATCGCCAAGCGTGCCGCCGGCGGAATCGTGCGGGTTGCCGGTACGTGCCACAACGGTAACCTTCGCCTGAGTATCTACAATGACGCCCCGAGTGTGCTTACGAATTGGCAGGCAACGCACACTGGCGTCGGCATCGGCAACCTGCGGACGCGCCTGCAGATTCTGCACGGCGGCGAATCGGGGTTAGAACTCAGACGCCCCGATTCCGGCGGGGTGGAAGTCATAGTGGTGCTGCCTTTCACGGAGGCGTGAGTGGCGGCGCTTGAGAGGCGGCAAGCCCCAATACGGGTTCTGGTGGTTGACGACGAATCATTGGCACGGCGCAACCTGACGGTACTCCTGCGCCGCGATCCCGACGTCGGATCCGTCGCCGAATGCGAGTCGGGCCTGGAAGCGATCGAGGCGATCAGAGAATCGAAGCCCGACCTGGTGGTTCTCGACGTGCAGATGCCCGAATGCGGGGGCTTTGACGTGCTGGAGTTGTTAGGCGGCGATCTTCCGCCGGCCATCATCTTCGTGACGGCGTACGAAGAGTACGCGTTGCGCGCCTTCGAGGCCGGGGCGCTCGATTACCTGTTGAAACCATTCGACGACGCACGCTTTGCTCGTGCTTTAACCCGCGCCAAGGACAAGATCGCGCACTACACGCGACGACAACCGCCAAGGGCGGAACGGCTGATAGTCAAAGGCCGAGGCCAGGTGCTGTTCCTCAACGTTGCCGATATCGACTGGGTCGAGGCTGCTGGCTATTACGCCTGTCTGCATGTCGGCGGTGACACGCACGTCATGCGCAGGACCCTGTCAGACCTCGAGCGGGACCTGGGGAATGAAAAGTTCATTCGTATTCACCGCTCGGTCATCGTGAACCTCGAGCGTATTCACGGGCTGGAGCTTCAGAGCGGAGGCGAGTACGAAGTCGTTTTGCAGTCCAGGGTGCGGCTGCAGTTGAGCCGACGGTTCAGGAAGCGGCTGCAGCTGCGCCTCGGCGCGATGTCTCCAAAGTAGAGGAGGATGGCGATGATTGTCAGAGTGTGGAGCGGCCGGACGAGTACGGACAAAGCTGAGGTATACAAGAAGTTCCTGCGGGAAACCGCATATTCAGACTACGGCGATGTCGAGGGCAATCGCGGCTGGATGCTTCTTGCGCGGGACAGGGCGGAGAGCGTTGAGCTCATGTTCGTTTCGTTATGGGATTCCATGCAGGCGCTTGAGCGGTATACGGGCGGAGAACCGCAGCGGCCGAAGTACTACCCGGAGGACCGGGCAGCACTGCTGGAACTGCCAGACAAGGTCGATCATTTTGACGTTGTCGACTTTCAGATCCCTGGCAGCAACAAGGGCTGAAGGGGCGCGGGGAACGCGCACAACCGCTAGCCGGTCCCAGGGCCGGGTCAGGAAGTCGGCGCCACATCGCCGGCACGCTCAGCGACCGGCCGGGCGTAGCGCACCAGGGAGATCAGGAACTTGCCGGGTTCCTCGGTCATCGGCAGGTGTGCCGAGTGCTCGAACCACACGAAGTTCTTCTCCGGCGCCGTGACCCTGGCAAACCACTCAGCGACAACATTGGAATCCACATTGGTATCGTAGCGACCGGCAAAGATGACGAGCGGGACGTCAAGATGCTTCACGCCCAAATCATGGCTCAAGATCTGTGGCAGCAGGATAGGTGTCGCGAAGTCATTGCCGTCCCAGGCGTGAATGCTCTCCTCGTCCGTATAGTCCGGTGAGAGCTCGACCAGATCGCCGTCTGCACGGTTGTCGGTCCGGTACGCCATGGTGCCACCGAGACGAGCGACCCATTTGCGTTCGGCGAGGATGGTCTCGATCGGCATCGGGGCGGAGTTCGCTGCGTATGGTGCGAGGGCCTCGAGTTCGCGCTCGGCCTGCGTGTTGCCGGCCTTGCGCGCCAGCGCGAGCGTATCGCTCCAGCTGCGCCGCTCGCCTTCTGGCCCGTTGGTGAGTTGACCGACCCCAATATAGGCGTGGAGCCACTGGGGGTGTCGCTGAGCGATCAGAATGCCCGGATAGCTTCCCCACGAATGGCCCAGCACAAACACCTTATCTTTGTGCAGATCCTTGCGGACCCAGGCCACTAATTCTTCGGCATCGGCGACCATGCGGTCCACGGTGAGAGTTGGCCTGATCGTCGCGGGGTCGGTAAGCAGGTGAGTTTTTCCGGCGGCGCGCTGGTCCCAATAGACCACTGTGAAATACTCCTCCCAGCCGCGCCCGAACCACCAGCTGGTCGGCATGTCCACGTAACCCGGACCCCCATGGAGCACCACGAGGACGGGGTTGCGACGATCGACGCCGCGGATCGAGATCCATTGGGGAATGCCCCCGATCTGGATCTTCTCGAGACGCTCGATCCCATTCGGGGTCAGTATCTTGCGCGCGTTGGCGATGATCGCCGTAGCTTCGGCCCGGCTGTTTGGCTTCGCTGCTCCGTGCGAGGACTCCTGCGCGTCGACCGAGACGGCCACGACGGCGGCGAGTAAGAGCACGCTGCATCTCATAAAGTCTCCATCCTGCTGGGAGCGGGGCTCCTGTGTCGGCTTACGTCGTGCGCAGGCGCGATTCTATGCAACTGACGTGCTTGCCACCATCGTCAGCCATAGATGGAGTGCGGCACCACGCCGCTGTCGCTCCGCGGTGACAGCTTTGCCGCGTGAACGGGGATCCGTACCCTCCACCGCATGACCCGGCGACTCGTGATTCCTGGCCCGCAGGACGTGGAGGGTGAGCTCCCGGTCGCGCACCCGTGGTGGCAGTTCTCGGTGCGCTACAACGTCGCCGTCTCGCAGAGCATTCCGGTCGCGCGGCTCCACGAGCGCGATTCCGAAGGAGTCATGATGCGCTGGGGTCTGGCGCGCAAGTCCGCGCGTGGCGGCATCGAACTCACGAGCTGCGGCTCGGTTCGCAGCGACGATTTGCAGACCACTGAAGGCGTGCGCACGGCGTGGTTAAACGGCCAACGCGGGATCGTGCCGCTCGCGGGCTTTTATCTCTGGGAGCGCAGGCCGGCCGGACATCACCAACCTCACTACGTGCGTGTGGTCAACCGACCCGTTTTTGGAGTGGCCGCGCTCTGGGAGCACGCAGAGGCCGGCGATGAGGTCATTCAAAGCTGTGCGCTGATCACGGTAAATGCCAATCCGCTGCTTGCTGACATAGACAATACGACGCAGCAGATGCCCGGCATCCTGCGCCGGGAAGACTACGACACCTGGCTCTCATGCACCGTGACCGAGGCTCGGGACTTGCTGCGGCCCTATCCGCAGACTCGAATGGTCTGTCATCCCGTCGCCCCGCATGTGAACGATCTCGAATTCGACACACCTGACCTGATCCGACCCCTCAGGCCGATCGTCTGAGGGCATTCCACGGCCAGCGCGTCATCCGTGAAAGAGGCTGACGATCGGGGTAGGCATCAGTCGCGTACAAGCGCTAAAGTCTACGGGGAAAAGGGGGGGGCCACCGAATGTCAATGCAAGAACAGACGGGTCGTGCGGTGGAGGCACCAGAACCGCGAGTTAAACCAACGAAAAAGGGCCTGGTGGTCGTCAAAGTGCTAGCGCCCTTTTTCCCGGTTGTCATCGGCGGAGCACTCAAGCTCGCCCTACTAGATAACGTTCCGACGCTCGATACCGAGCGAACGGCATTCTTAATGAACGCCTACGCTAAACCTCTCTGGCTTCAACTACTTGTTTCGGCGTATATCCTCCCTATCGCGGCCATCATGTCTGGCGTCGTATCAAAGGGGCGTATTGCAGCTCTCTATATCGTGCCCGCCGTTGTGTTCTTTCTATGCCTGATACTGAGTTTTGGGCTGCCGAAACTCACAGGCTCACAGTCACTCCTTCTTCAAGTGTGGCTTCCGGCGGTGGTCTCCGGTGCCTGCGTTGTGGTGCTTGGAGTCATTCTTGTCACTGCTCCAAGGGCGTAGGGGTACACATGAACAAGAACACAGCCTTCGGACTCATAGGCCTAGCCCTGCTCGTGGTACTGGCGTACCTCGGCATCCGCTTCATAAGCGCCGTGCTCGGGGTCATCATCAACAACCCCTATTGGGTCACAGCAGTCGCTCTTCTTGCGGCCGTCTCGGCGGCAGTCTACTTTTCGTGGAAGCGATAACCGGGGTTCGCATCGATATCGTTATCGAACCCCTGCGAGAGGAGGACGTAGGCGAGCTACTCACCGTGCAGCGCGCAGCCTTTTTGCGGGACGCGCAGTTGTATCGCGACCCATTTCTTCCATCCCTTACACAGACCGTGGAGGATATACGCGCCGAGCTCTCCGATCCGAACCGGGTTTACCTCGTGGCAAAACGCGGTACGCGACTCGTGGGGTCCGTGCGAGCCGCGCTGAGAAACCGCGTCGGCCATATTGGGCGGCTCATGACTGCTCCCGATCTGGAAGGTAAAGGCATTGGCGGAGCACTCCTGAGTGCAATCGAGACGGCCATTCGACAGCGCGTCGATGAGTTTCGTTTGGTTACGGGGAAGAAAAGCACCGCCAACATAGGGATGTACGAGCGGCACGGCTACGTAATGGTGGGCGACTCCGTTGATGGTGCAGGCATCGCTGTTGTGACCATGAGTAAGCAAGCGGCGCACGTCGAGGCTTGACCCGCGGCCGCGGCAGATCCCTAGGTTTCAAAATCTCGTTGTTGCAGATCGATTGGCTGTCCATGCGGCGTGCGTTCGGCCGCGTGGCCCCACGCGTGCTGGTACCGAAGCAGTTCCCCAATCGAACTCGCGCCCTTGGTTGCCACCAGCTTCTCGAGGGCGAGAAGCCAATGACGGTAATAGGTATCACCGAGGTCGGCATCACCGGCTGCTTGCGCTGCCGCGATCTGCGCAGCCAGCGCCTGAGCCCATTCTGCCCAAGTGAACAGACCTCGTTGATGCAAGGCGAGTGTCATCGCAAAGGCCTGCGCCTCCCAGGGCTCGCGAAATGTGGGGCCGCTATCGTCTCGCGGCTGGCCCAGCAGGGTAGTGGTCGCGTCGCTCATGGGAGGCGCTCCAGATACGACTCCCATGCATCGATCGATACGGATAGACCTTGTGTGCTGGCGTCGCCCCACAGCTCGTGCCCGCTGAAAACGACCGTATAAAGCCATTGCGGCCGCTCACCCAGGCCCTGCGCGTTTGCGTCGGCGAACACATGGACGCCGCGTATGTGCTCAATGCGACCGATCTTGCCGCGCGCGTAGCCCGGCAGGCGAGTGTGGTGGGCGCGCTCTTCAGTGCGCGTGCGCACCCGTTCATTGACCGCAAAGAGCGCCGGCGCGGTCACTGGCCGCTGGGTGGGCGATCCCTTCGCCAACACTGTGGGGACGTCGGCTGCTTGCACGACGCGAGTCACTGGCCGTGGTGGATGCAGCATTCGGGCCGCCGCAATCTCGTCCAAGCCAACCAGGCCGCGTTCGCTCAACAACTTCACCAGACCCTCGATCCAGATTTCGTAGTACGTGAGCGTGCCGTAGTCGGCAAGCGTTTCACGCGCGCTGCGGCTCATGTCTATATTCCAGGCATCAGTCGCACCCATCGCCAATGTCAGCGCCAGCGCCTGGGGTTCCCACGCAGCGTGGAATAGCTCGCTTTCCCGCTCCGGGACCACTCGGCCATGGCCGTCCTGTCCGCCCAGATCGGCGTGGGATCGATAGCTCACGGCGGGTCGTTCGGAGTCTTGGGCAAGCCGGTGCCGATCATCGAGTCACGCGTGACCAACGCGGCCAATTCCTCCTCGGTTAAGTCATCCGTACCTCGTGGGCGCCGCGGGATCACCAGGTAGCGCACCTCGGCGGTTGAGTCCCAGACACGGATTTCGGTCGACACAGGCAGGGTGACGCCGAAATCAGCCAACACGCCGCGTGGATCCTTCACCGCACGAGCGCGGTAAGGGGCGCTCTTGTACCAGGTCGGAGGCAGCCCCAGAACCGGCCACGGATAGCAGCTGCACAGGGTGCATACCACCATGTTGTGAGTCGACTCGGTATTCTCGACGGCCACCATGTGCTCGCCCTGCCGGCCCGCGTAGCCGAGCGAGGCAATAGCCGCGGTAGCATCCTCGAGCAGCCATTTGCGAAATACCGCATCGACCCAAGCCCGTGCGACTACGCGCGCGCCGTTGCGCGGACCAATCTTGGTCTTATAGGTATCGATCAGGACATCGAGAGCCGCGGGATCGATGTAACCCTTCTGCTCGAGCACGGTCCGCAGCGCGCGGACGCGTAGCTCAATGTCGGGCAGTTCGCTGTGCTCGTGCTCATGATGCTGGTCGTGGGCCATGTGGCTATTGTAGTCCGGTCAAGCCGGGATGGTATCCTGGCGCCGGCGCCATTCGTGGTACATCTGCCGCCAGGCGCGTAAAGGCAACATCACAGCTTCGCTGAAACTGCCCACTTCTCGTTCATCGTGTACGCCGGTCGGCGGATACTCACCACGCCGGGGATGGTGATAAGTGCCAAAAATCACGTCCCAGATTGGGAAGTACGCGGAATAGTTCTTGTCGTGATGTTCAGGCAATCGGCTGTGGTGAATACGGTGGACCTGAGGCCCTGAAATCAGAGCACTGACCCAGCCCAAGGGAACCCGGATGTTGGAATGAAAGAATACAGTCCATGCGAAGACCAGAGAGGTTAGGATCATTCCTTCCATTGGATCGAGCTTGAACAGGAATGCCAACGGTACGATCACAGTCGTCCGCAGCACCTCCTCGAGCGGACTCTGTCTGTTGACAGCACAGAGCTGCTCGTCCAAGTGATGAAGTTTGTGTTCTTGCCACAAGAAGCGATTTTCGTGCTGAAAGCGATGAAACCAGTAATAGAAAAAATCATAGACAAAGTAGTTCAACAAGAATGCAAGAGCCAGGAGACCAATCCCGTGTCCTGCGCTGAACCGGAGATCTAACAGTCCGAGGCCGACTTGACTGCCAATTACCGCCACACCAGCGCCGACGATGCTGAGCAATAGCGGGTCGGTCACGTAGTTAAGGCCGTTGAGCTTGAGATTCAGAATGTATCCCTTCAGAGGTTTCCGAGGGCCGGCTGCCGGGAGGATGCGTTCCGCCAACGAAAAGAACGCAAAGATGAGCATCTGCGGTAATACGTAAGAAAGAGATACCTTCAGGTCGGATAGGGCCCCATGAGAAATTTTGCTCAATTGCATCGCCGTTGCGACCAACCCGAAGGCGAATAGCCCGTAGAGGACGGTTCCGTAGACAGCCCGCCAAGGCGAAAACCTTCGAGGCCGATCTTGAGTTGCGGCCTCGGGAGATGACGTCGTCAGGGTCTTTGTCGCCATCGGTTCCGATCCATCGGCTGAGCGTCGTACGGACATCCGCGCTTTGTTACTTCACCGCTAAGGCGTCCTGGCTAGCGACACATTGCCACTTGCCGCTCGGCATCTTCGTCCAGGTATCGGTGAAGCGGCCCCTTTCGTCAAAGGTCTTACCTGACGCGTCGGTACCCGTGGCGTGGAAGGCTGCGATCGCAACGGCGGTATCTCCGAAGGCATAGACTTTCATACCGATGTACTCCATGCGGGAGAATTTTTCGGCTTTCGCAGCTGCCAATGCCGCAGCTTTGGATGTTATAACCTTGCCTTCGCCGGTGGTTTGCACAAAGTTGTCGGCTAATAGAGGCGCGACCAGAGCAGCGTTATTTGTGCGTTGGGCCTGGGCCCATTGGTCTTCCAATGCGGCCACAGCTTTCTCGGTAGAGCCAGTGCTGGTTTGCGACCAGGCGCTGCTCACCAGGAACGGCAAACCGAGGACACCCCAAAACAGATTTCTTCTTCTCATTGCTAACTCCAGATCGATGATCAGACAACACTTGTGATGGGGCGTAAACAACAGGGGGCGGCGCTCAGACGATGCCGCTTCGTGAGCCATCGCCGACCGGGCGCAGTTTGGCGCACCGGGCGCGGTAAGCACTGGCGCGATAAGCACCGATCGGATCGATGGCGGCGCCGCGCTCGAGGCGCGCTCGGGCGAGAATGGGCGTGACGTCGGTGGTGAAGGCGCGCTTGAGCGCCTGCGCCGCCATCAGCACGTCGTTGCGCTGCTGACAGTCGGTAAGCTGCGCCCGATCCACCAGCAGCGCCTGCGCGTAGGCGCGCTGCAGCTCGATGGCGCTGCTGATGAGACTTTCGATCGGATCGGTGACATTGTGTGACTGATCGAGCATGTGCGCCGGCTGCAACGCGCTGACGCGGCGCCATTGGGCGTCAACCAGCTCATTGAAGATCAGAAACAGCCGGTACGGGTCGATTGAGCCTGCATCCAGATCATCATCGCCGTATTTCGAGTCGTTGAAGTGGAAGCCGCCGAGCTTGCCGGCGCGAATCAGGCGCGCAACGATCATTTCGATATTGACGTGCGGCGCGTGATGACCGAGGTCGACCAGGCAGAGTGCCCGGTTACCCAGACTCTGCGCGGCCATGAGCGAACTGCCCCAATCCTGGATGACGGTGGCGTAGAAGGCGGGCTCATACATCTTGTGCTCGATCAGCAGCTGCCAGTCCGCGGGCAGGGCGGCGTAGATCCTGGCCGCGGACTCCAAATAGCGCTCAAAGGCGTGGGCGAGATGCTGCTGACCGGGAAAATTCGCGCCATCGGCGATCCACAGCGTCAACGCCTTGGAGCCCAGTGCTTCACCGATGCGGATGCAGCCGATGTTGTGGGCAACGGCCTGTTCGCGCACAGCCGCATCGGTGTGGGTCAGGCTGCCAAATTTGTAGGACAGGGCCTGACCGCGCTGGTCCTGGAATGTGTTGGAATTGACCGCATCGAACCGTAAGCCCAGCTCACGCGCGCGCTCCCTGAGCGCCTGGGGCTCCGCCTGATCCCAAGGCAAATGCAACGACACCGTCGGAGTGGCGCCGCTCAGCGCGTTGATGACGGCGCAATCTTCGAGTTTGTCGAATACATTGCGCGGCTCGCCGGCGCCAGGAAAGCGCGCGAAACGCGTGCCCCCCGTGCCGACACCCCAGGACGGGATCGCCACCCGGAAGGCGGCCACCGCCTGCATGATGGGTTCGATCTCGAGACCACGGCGCCGCAGCTGGAGGGCGAGCGCGTCGAAATCCGCCTCGAGCTCGGCGCGCAGCGGTGCATTGCACTGGGAAATGAAATTCGGATCGCGCGGATTCACTGAGTGAGGGTCGTTCATTTTCGGCACCTCGCGCTGTCGGGTGTCAGCGCGGAAAGGCCACGGCGTTGCCGGCGTCGACGTTGATGATATTGCCTGTGGATTTAGAGGAGCGCTCGGAGGCGAGGAAGGCCACGGCCTCGGCGACATCCTCGGGCAGCACGCTGCGCTTGAGTAGACTGCGTTCCCGATAGACCGCCTCGAGCTCGTCGGTTGTGGTGTTATTGGCGCGTGCGCGCTGCGTGGCCCATTCACCCTGCCAGATGCGCGAACCGCGCAGCACCGCATCGGGATTCACGACATTGACCCGGATCCCCAACGGCGCGCACTCGAGCGCCAGACAGCGCGCGAGATGCAACTCGGAGGCTTTGGCGGTGCAATAGGCGGCCGCGCCCGGGGAGGCGGCCAGCGCATTCTTCGAGCCGATAAAGACGATCGAGCCCCCCAGCCCCTGCACCTTGAGCAGCTTCACGCACTGGCGGCTCACGAGAAAATAGCCGGTCGCGAGAACATCGATGTTGCGGCGCCACAGTTCCAAGCTCGTATCCTCAATCGCCGCGGCCGAAGCGATGCCGGCGTTCGAGACACAGATGTCGACGCCACCGAAGCCGAAGCTCGCCTCGGCGAACAACGACGCCATGGAGCGCTCATCGGTGACATCACCCCAGACCCCGAGACTGCTGTCCTTGCCATATTGCGACTGCAGGCTCCCCAAGGCCTCACCGAGCGCACTGCGGTCGATGTCGGTTACCACGACACAGGCACCCTCATCAAGCAGACGCCGGGCGATCGCCAGCCCGATCCCGCCTGCGCCGCCGGTGACCAGTGCGACGCGGCCAGCGAGAGCCTTAGGCTTCGGCAGGCGTTGCAGCTTGGCTTCCTCGAGCAGCCAATACTCGATGTCGAAGGCTTCCTGCTCGGGCAAGGCCTGGTAGGTCGAGACCGAGGAGGCTGCGCGCATAACGTTGATGGCGTTGATGTAGAACTCTGCGGCGATGCGCGCCGTGACCTTGTCGGCCGCAAAGGTGATCATGCCGACTGCAGGGATCAGATACACGACCGCATTCGGATCGCGCATGGCAGGGGAGTGCGGGTGCCGGCAGCGCTGGTAATACTGCGCGTACTGCGCGCGATAGGAGTCGATGGCTGCCGGCATACGCTCGATCAGCTGCTGCTCGTTCTCCTGGGTCGGATCGAATTGCAGCACCAGCGGTCGGATCTTGGTGCGCAGGAAATGGTCGGGACAGGAGGTGCCGAGCCCTGCCAGGCGTTCGAAGGCCTGGCTGTTGACGAAGTCGAGCACCGCGGCGCTGTCATCGAAATGGCCTACCTTGCGCGTGTCGGCTGAGATCAGGCCGCGGATGCATGGCATGAGCGCCGCAGCAATCTCGAGGCGCCGCGGCCGGGGAAGGGGTGCCAGTTCGGCGGGGCCGAAGGCGCCGTGCCGCTTGGCATGCGCATCGAGCCACTGAATGGCGCGATTGATGATCTCGATGGTGGTGCCGTAGCAGTCTTTGGCAGTCGCTCCCCAACTGAAGAGCCCATGCGCCTCGAGCACCACGCCGCGGGCCTGCGGATGGCTGTCGGCAAACTGCTTTAGCTGCAGTGCCAGCTCGAACCCCGGTCGGATCCAAGGCAGCCAGCCGATCTCATCGCCGTAGATCTGCCGCGTCAGGGTGCGGCTGTCGGCCGAGGCGGCGATGCCGATGACCGCGTCCGGATGCATATGATCGATGTGGGGTCGGTCCACGAGCGCGTGTAGCGGCGTGTCGATGCTTGCCGCGCGTGAATTCAAGTTGAAGGCGCAGTGCGCATACAGCCCGACCATCTGATCCTCATCCTGAGGTCCGTGATATCGCGGCGCCACGGACAGGAGCTTCTCGAGATACAGCGTCGCGAAGCCATCGAGCCTCATGGTCCCAAGGTCCCCGCCCGAGCCCTTTACCCAGAGCACCGGTGTAGGCCTGCCCGTCAATGGATCGGGCTGTATGAGCTTGGCGGAGGTGTTGCCGCCGCCAAAGTTGGTCACGCGCTTATCCGCGCCCAGGAGGTTCGAACGGTACAGCAACAGCTCGCTGGGGCTGAGCTGTGCCGCATGGGCGTCATCCCAGCGATTGGGCAGCAGCAGTGAGTCGGCAAGCAACGGATCATCGTCGGTCTTGTTCATTCAGCAATACCCCTACGGATGAGCCGGCACTCCGGTTGGCACCGCCCGTCAGCGCCCCGTGCTTGTTATGGGGCGCATTATCGATCAAATCTGGTCAGTGGACAATCGACTTATGAGTTTCACATGTTGAACATGCCCCGATAAGCCCTGGACTGACTATTTCTGACCGGTTACGATGGTTTGGGTGCAATCCAGCGTTGCGGCTGCCTCGCATCGGAAAACCGCGCTGTCGGTGCACCTATATAAGAGGGGGTTGCGCATTGCATCGACGGGTTGCAGCGGTGGGGGTGCTTCTGCTCGCGGTCGGGGGCTGCTCGCGGCAGGGTTCTCCCGCGAGCGTCGACGCGAGCGGGCACGCGGGCGCAACACTGCGCGTAGCGCTGGTGGCCAAATCATTGGGCAACGGGTTTTTCAACGCCGTCGATAAGGGCGGTGAAGAGGCGGCCCGGGAATTAGGCCACGTGCAGGTAATCGACACCGGACCGACGAGCACGACGGCCGAAGGCCAGATCGAAGTGCTCAACGCACTGATCGCACAGCATGTGGACGCGATCGCGGTTTCTGCCAATGATCCGGACGCGCTGGTGCCGACGCTCAAAAAGGCGCTGAAGCGCGGCATCAAAGTGATTTCCTTCGATTCGGCGGTCGCCAGCGGCGGTCGCTTGGTGCATCTTGCGCCCTCATCGGATGCGCTGATCGGGCAGACCTGCGTGCAGCTGGCCGCTGCCGCAGCGCCCGCGGGTCACGCCCAGATCGCGATTCTGTCGGCAACACCGACCTCGACCAATCAAAACGCCTGGATCGAGGTGATGAAGGCGACGCTGCCCCAATATCCGCAGCTCGAGCTCGTGGCCACCGTCTATGGCGATGATCTGGCCGATAAGTCCTATCGCGAGGCTGTCGCGCTGCTTAAGCGTTATCCGGATCTCAAGGTCATCATCTCGCCCACCTCGGTCGGGATCGTCGCGGCGGCGAAGGCGGTGGAGGATGAGGGCGTGGTCGGCAAGGTGCGGGTCACCGGGTTGGGCCTGCCTTCGGAGCTCGCGGGCCACGTGATGGCCGGCTCCGTCAAGAGCTTTGCGATCTGGAATCCGATCGATCTGGGCTACGCCGCCGTGCAGCTGGCCACCCACATCGCGCGCGGCACGCCCGCGGGGCCGGGCGCCACGATCGCCATCGGCCGCCTCGGCGAGGTGCACTTCGACAGCGACGGCACCGGACCGATGGGCAAGCCGTTCGTCTATGACCAATCCAATGTCATGGACTTTGCCAAGGTCTTTTGAGCAACGACGAGCCGTCGGTGAATGCCCCCCTGCTGCAACTGTCGGGGATCAGCAAGTCCTTCGGCGGCACGCGCGCGCTCGAGTCGGTCGAGCTCGCGCTTTACGCGGGCTCGATCACGGCCCTGGTCGGTGAAAACGGCGCCGGCAAATCCACGCTCGTCAAAATCCTCACCGGCATCCACCAGCCCGACCGCGGCCGCATCACGTTCTGCGGCAAGAGCGTGCGCATCCGCTCCCCAGCGCACGCGCAGCAGCTCGGCATCAGTGTGATTCACCAGGAAGCGGTGGTGTTCGACGAGCTGTCGGTCGCCGAGAACATTTTCGTGACTGCGCGCCCGCGGCACTGGGGTCTGATCGACTGGGCGCGCATGCGGCGCGATGCCGGTCGGCTGATGGAGCGATTGGACTGCCCGCTCGACCCAGGCTTGCTTTTGCGCGACCTGTCCGTGGCGCAGAGGTATCTCGTGCAGATTGCCCGGGCGCTAAGCCACGATGCACGGCTGGTGATCATGGATGAGCCCACCGCCGCGCTGTCGCATCATGAGGCACAGCTGCTGCTGCGAATCGCAGCGGGCTTGCGCGATGAGGGGCGAGCGCTGCTGTTCATCAGCCATAGGTTCGAGGATCTGTTTGCGATCGCGGATCGCTACGTCGTGTTTCGCGATGGCAGAAATGTGGCCGAGGGGCTGATGCCGGGCACGAGCGTGGACACACTGATTCAGTCCATGGTCGGCCGCGCAATCGCACGGCTCTACCCAAAACGATCCGTCGCGCTGGGTGAGGAGATCCTGCGCGTGCAGGATCTATCACGCGCCGAGGAATTTGCCCATGTCAGTTTCGGCGTGCGCCGCGGCGAGATCCTGGGTGTCTATGGACTGGTTGGCGCGGGACGCAGCGAGCTGATGCAGAGCGTGTTTGGGCTCACGCGCGCTGAGTCGGGCAGTATCGAGCTCGATCGCGCTCAGATCCGGCCCCGGCATCCGGCCGACGCGATCGCACAGCACATCGCCTATGTGCCGGAGGACCGGCAGCACCAGGGCGCGATCCCGTCACTGTCGATCAGCAGCAACATCGCGCTGGCCTCGCTCGCCCAGTTTACCCGCCATGGATGGGTCGATGGCGAGCGCCTGACACGCACGGTTGGCGAGTGGGCGCAGCGGATGCAGGTGAAGTACGCGAATCTGGAGCAGCCCTTGAGTGAGCTCTCCGGCGGCAATCAGCAGAAGGTGGTGCTGGCGAAATGGTTGCTGACAGCGCCGCGAGTACTGATTCTGGATGAGCCGACCAAGGGGATCGATGTGGGCTCGAAGGCTGCCGTGCACGCTCTGATGGGCGAATGGGTAGAGCAGGGCATGGCGATCATCCTGGTGTCCTCGGAATTGCCCGAGGTGCTGGGTCTGTCGGACCGAGTGCTGGTGATGCGGCGTGGACGCATGGCGGGCGTGCTTGATCGCACCGAGGCCGATGCGGCCACGGTACTGCGACTGGCAAGCGCGGCATGAGCTCGAGGCACAACGCGGCGCTCGCTCTGCTGACCGCGATACTGTTTGTGGCCGTCGCGGCGCGGTATCCGCAGTTTGCCAGCGCGGCGGGGCTGCGCGACACCTTCGATGACACGTCGATTCTGATCCTGCTGGCTCTCGGCCAGATGCTGGTAATGTTGACGCGCGCGATCGACCTGTCGGTCGCGGCCAGCGTGGCGCTCACCGGTATGTGTGTGGCGCTGATCAATCAGGCGATGCCGGGGGTGGCCATGCCGTGGCTGGTCCTGAGCGCGGCGCTGCTCGGCGCCGTTCTCGGTGCCGTCAATGGCCTGCTGGTCTGGCAATTGCAGATTCCGCCGATCGTGGTCACGTTGGGGACGCTCGCGATCTATCGCGGCGCGACCTATCTGGTCTCGGGCGGCCGTTGGGTCAACAGTGGCGACATGTCGCCCGTGTTCCTCAGTCTGGTGCGCGAGCGCTGGGGCGGCCTGACCTTGCTGTCCTGGCTCGCGATCGCCGGCGTGCTGCTCACGGCTTGTTTGTTGCGCTATAGCGCCGCGGGCCGCAGCCTTTACGCCGCAGGCAACAATCCCGAGGCTGCGCGTTACGTGGGGGTCGATGTCGGCCGCGCGCAGTGCCTCGCCTTCGTATTCAATGGCGTACTTGCCGGACTGTGCGGCTATCTGTGGGTGGCTCGCTACGCGGTCGCCTATACCGGAATCGCCAGCGGCTTCGAGCTCACGGTGATCGCGGCTTGCGTGATCGGCGGCGTGTCGATCGCCGGCGGCAGCGGCACGGTGCTTGGAGTGCTACTCGGGTGCCTGTTCCTGGGCGTGATCAAAAATGCGTTGCCGTTGCTTGCCGTGTCACCGTTCTGGCAAATGGCCGTCAGCGGCGCGGTCATTGTCACCGCGGCGGTGCTCAACGCCGCGGGGGTGCGCGCGCCGCAGCGTCAGCGCATTCTGGAAAATTGACCGCGAATGAGTCCGCCGCGGATATCCAGCCGATGACCGATGAGGCGCGCCCATCGCAGCCTGTGCCGCGCACGCCGTGGCGGAAACGGCTGCTGCGCTGGGAAGTATTTCTGGCGCTGGTGGTAGCGGCCGATTTTGCGCTCAACGTGCAACTGTCGCCCTATTTCTTGAGCACCGAGACGCTGTCGGATGTCAGCTTCAATTTCACCGAGAAGGCGCTGGTCGCACTACCCATGGCGCTGCTGATCATCGCCGGGGAGATCGATATCTCGGTTGCAGCCACCATGGCGCTGGCATCGGTCTGCATGGGGCTGCTCGCCACGACGACTGCCTCGCTCACCGCCATCGTCGGCTGCGGGCTGGCGGTCGGGCTACTGGCCGGTGCATTCAACGGGGCGCTGGTCACGCGCTGGCGGGTGCCCGCGATCGTCGCCACCATCGGCACCATGAGTCTCTACCGCGGCATTGCTTACGGCATCCTGGGCGATCGCGTCCTCAAGAGCTATCCACCGGCCTTTGCCTTTTTTGGTCAAGGCTATGTCGCCGGCCCGGTGTCGTTCGAGTTGCTGCTGTTCACGCTTGCGGCGGTGCTGTGCGCACTGTATCTGCATCGCACCGAGTTCGGCCGGCGCCTGGTGGCGATCGGCTGCAACAAGAGCGCGGCGGAGATGGCCGGGGTGCGCGTCAACCGCTACCGCTTCTGGCTGTTCGTGGCCACCGGCGTGACGAGCGCTGCGGCCTCGGTGCTGCTGACTTCGCGTCTGGGCTCGACTCGGCCCTCGATTGCCCAAGGCATGGAGCTGGACATCATCAGCATGGTGATCCTGGGAGGAGTTGCGATTACCGGTGGCCGCGGCAGCATTGTGGGCGTGGTGCTGGCCGCTATCCTGACCGGCCTCGCCATCTTTGGCCTCGGACTCATCAACGTTCCCGGTGTCGTAATGTCGCTGCTCATGGGGGCGCTGCTGATCCTGATCGTAGGATTGCCGATCGTGGGGCGGCGTCTGCGCTGGATTCACGTGTGAGGGTAGGCAAGATCGGTCCATTCCGATTTATAAGTCAGAAACTCAGCAAGCGGATCTGAAAGATAAAACTGGAAATACTCCGCCGCTCGGGGCCGCATGCCTGCGAGAAGGAGCGAAGCGCGCACGACACCGGACCGGGCATCACACCAGCGGATGGAGCACTCCGGTCGCAGGTTTGCCAGTAGCTCGATGTAGAGTCGATTCGCGCTCAACGGCCCGTCGACCAGGATGTCGCCCGTCGCGCCGAGATCGCTCAATCGCCGATCTGTCCTCAATGCGAGGTAAGCGGTTGCGAGTGCCGCGCGCTCTTCCCCTTTGAGAGCTTCGGTCCGGATCAGGCGCCCCGCAAACCCTGACCCCTCCGATGCGTCGCGCGCGGGTGGCAGCGCAAAAGCCCGACGACGGAGGATTGAAGCCAACGCGTCGTGCGTCGGCACGTTGGGCGCGTCGCTCGGGCCCAGGATCGCCTCATACTCCCTCCCGCCCATGAACCGGGCTGTCGGCACGGCGTCGCCAAGAGCGTCGACATTGGCAAGCATGTCGTCCGACTCACGCAGGCGCGATAGATCAGAGCCGTGCGCCATGACGATGATCCAGGTCCCGCTCGAGACCACTGAGAAGGGCTGCGCCGCCGGGCGCCCGATGCGGTGGCTGAGGTAAGAAGCGTTGGAGTCATGAATGCCGCACTGGACGCGACAGCTCGGGTCCAATCCGGTTGCGCGCACAAAGTCCGTCGACACGGGACCCAGCGTGTCCGATGCCGCCCGTAGCGCAGGAAGCAGGCGGCTCCAGCCCCTGCGGTCGGCGAACCTCGAGGGGCTAGCCTCCCGCGGTCGCCACAGATCGGTATGACAGCCCAGGGACGTCACCTCGCTCGCCTTCTCGCCACACAACCGCCAGGCCCAATATTGCGGGTAGAGCAGACAGGACTGGACAGGCCCGAACTGCGTCGCATGCCGGGACTCGAGAAAGTAGAGTTGCCGGCCGACATTCAGTCCGAGTGGCAAGAAGGGTGAGAACGTCTCGGAGAACGGATCGCGTTGCGTTCGATAAACCTCGGCCACGAGCTCAAACGCGTGATCCTCGTAGTCGGGGGCAAAATGAACTTGTTCCTCCGAATCGAGCAGCACGGCCGCCGCGCCGTGGGCGACCGGCACGAGCGCTTCAATGGCTGCCCTTTCCGGGAACGCCGCCAGTGTTTCGCGCAGCCAACACTCGATGCCGACGACATCGAGCGCGCGAATCACGGGTCCGTCGATGGATCGAGATGCCCGCTCGCGTTGGGCTGCGATGCGACCGGAGTCGGCCTCGGCCGCGATGAATTTTGTGTGGGTCTTGCCGACGTCCAGGATGCCAATAAGCGTCTTACTCATGGCACCTCGCGCCAAGGCCCGCCTCGCCTAACGCTGCGCAACTTCGCCACGCGGCGTCGTGTCCTCCTCCGCGGGTGCCGCCACCTGGACGACTCGTATATTGGCTCGGCGAAACGGTTCGAGCTCCTCTTCGGTTGCGCCTTGGTCCGTGATCAGAGTCGATATGCGTTCGATACCTGCCACGATCATTGAGGATCGTTGCCGGAGCTTGCGGCTGTCGGCGAGCACCACCAGCTGCTCGGCCCGCTTGAGCAGCTTCGTTTCGGCCTGGACGATGAGCGGATCGGCCTCCATCAGCCCAAATCGATTCAGACCAAAGCAGCCGGTGAAGAGCTGCTGGCCCCAAAAGTGCTCGATGGAGTCGTTCTCGTAAGGGCTCAGAACGATATTTTGTTCGCGGTACACCGTCCCACCGGGAAGCGAAACCCGATTGCGGCTGGTCGTCAGCAGGGCGCTCAGGATGGGGACGGAATTGGTCAGAATATCAAGCTGACGATCGACCAGGAATTCGACCATCGCAAAGGTGGTCGTGCCACCGTTGATGATGATGCTGCTGCCATCGGTGATGAAACCCACGGCGGCCTGTGCGATGGCGCGCTTCTGGGCCACGCCGATCTCCTGGTTTAACTGAAAGGGCGTGCCCACGAGGTGCGATTGATGGCGAGGGGTGAGTGCTTCGACGCCGCCGCGAATGCGACGCAGCACACCGGCCTCTGCCATACCGTTGATGTCCCGACGTACGGTCGCTTCCGAGGCACCCAGGATCTCGACCAGATCGAGGACGCTAACGACCGAGCGTTCCTGGACGAGTTTGCTGATGATCCTGAGCCGTTCTGCTTCGAGCATCGCTGTCTCTCCCCCGGGGGCGCAGTCGCCAGACGTGATCCATTATGATCCGACTCTGCGAAGCAGCGTTCAATCTCATCCAGACCTGCTCACTGTGACCGGACTTTGTCTGGTTTGAGCCCGCGGATGACCACAATTGCTTGACAATGACTCTTGTCTATGGAAGCCTCGACGGTGAGCCGCTGAAAGCTACGGCTTGTGAGCGCTGTTGAGGGGAATGCGTTCTATAGGGACGAATATGCGCCAGGCCGGCCGAACAGGGGAGGCCGCGACCTGCGACGCACATCAGCCGCCGTTCAGAAGAAGACTGCAGCGTGGGAAACCAACAATGAATCAAAGAAGGGGACCTGATCCAAATGTGTACACGAGACGCCCGCGCCCAGCGCGAGATGCCGGGCCACAACTGGAACCCACGGGGAGAGCTGCGATGCCAAAGAGCATGATATTCCGCTCCACGTTGGCGGTCGCCTGCGCGATATCCATGTCGGCACACGCAGTCGCAGCTGATACTTCCTCACAGGGAAGTTCGTCTTCCGACTCCACAACCGCGCTTCAAGAGGTTGTCGTCACCGCACAAAAGCGAGAAGAACACCTCCTGGATGTGCCAATACCGGTGTCGGTGGTCAGCACCACCTCACTCACTGCCAACAACCAGGTGAAGCTCACGGACTTCTACAGTCAGGTACCGGGGCTGAGCATAGCCCCAAGCACCATGTCCTCAGAGACGCTATCAATTCGGGGTCTCACGACAGGTGCAGTGGGATCAGGACCACCCAACCCAGCACCGATCGTCGCCGTTACCGTCGACGGTGTGCCCTACGGCGGTGCCGGAGGCGGGGATCAGCTTGTGCCTGATTTTGATCCCGGTGATCTGCAACGCGTCGAGGTGCTGCGTGGGCCCCAGGGCACGCTGTATGGCGCAAGCAGTGAGGGAGGCCTAGTCAACTTTGTGACCGTCGACCCTTCATTCGCCGGAGTTTCCGGTCGCCTGGAGGCGGGCGGCAACAGCGTGCAGAACGGCTCCGAACTTGGGTACACCTATCGTGGCTCGGTAAACGTGCCGCTAAGCTCAGATTTTGCGGTGCGCGCCAGTGCATTCACTCGCCAGGACCCTGGCTATATCGACGATCCTGTGCTCGGCCTCAGGGGCGTCAACGAGGATTGGGCGAGCGGCGCGCACCTTGCAGCATTATGGCAGCCGTCTGAGACTTTCTCTCTTAAGCTGAGCGCTTTGTATCAAAAGATAACGGGTGACAATCCAAGCAGTGAAACTCCGAATCCGCCATCGTTTTTCGGTGTGGGGCAGTTAGGGGATTTGCAGCAATTTTACATCCGCGCAGTGAATACTTACGGCTACGACAGAACAGCTCAAGCCTATAGCCTCCAGCTCAACTGGAAGATCGGCGTCGCCGATCTGGTCGCGCTCACCGGATATAACAAGTATTCAGTGGACGACTCGTTCGATTTGAGTCTGGCCTTGAATTCCTTTTCAGAGAAATATTTCGGGACGCCTGGCGATCAAATCGTTAACACAATTGGCTTGGACCGATTAACTCAGGAGATTCGGCTCTCGGCCCCACTCGGGCAGAATTTTGATGGATTGCTGGGAGTGTTCTACAGCCATGAAGACGATTATTGGAAATGGCAATACTTCGCTTCAAATCCCTTTACAGGCGTCCAATTGGGCGATTGGGGTACATACAACCCGTACAATGCTCCAATTGTATATGACGAATTTTCTGTGTTCGGCGATCTGACCTACCACATTACGGATCGATTCGACGTCCAGATTGGTGGACGTGAAAGCTGGCTCAAGAACGACGTGGACACCGCCGCAGCCACTGGCTTGCTTGCCACGGCGATTTACGGTGCTCCAACAACTCCCTATAACTTTCCTGCGACCACCTTGAGGGAGAACAACTTTACCTATTTGCTGACACCTCGTTTCAAAATCTCACCGGACTTTATGATATATGCGCGCCTCGCGTCCGGTTACCGACCGGGCGGCGTTAACATTGGAATTCTTAACGTGCCTCAGGAGTACAACGGCGATAAGTCGGAGGACTACGAGATTGGCGCCAAGGCCGAGTTCCTCGATCACACCCTGTCCGTCGATGGTTCGGTGTACTACATCGACTGGACGAACATCCAACTCCCATTGATCTATCCGGTGAATGGCAGCACTTATGTCGGAAACGCGGCCGGGGCAAAAAGTCAGGGAGTGGAACTGTCGATCCAATCAAGGCCGGTAAGCGGCCTTACGATGGCCGCATGGGTCACCTGGATAGATGCCGTGTTGACACAAACTGTCCCGGGGGCTGGAGTTGCCGGAGAAATCTACGGCTTTGATGGCGACAGGCTGCCGAACACTCCTCGCTGGTCCGGCAACCTGTCATTGGACTACAACTTTCCGCTCGCGGGCGACTTAAATGGTGTTGTGGGAGGCGCGCTGAGCTACGTGGGCGACCGTCTGGACGCCTTTTCATCCGTGAGTCCACAACGAACGGATTTGCCTGCGTACGGGAAGCTGGATTTGCACGCTGGCACAACGTACAACTCCTGGACAGCGAATTTATACGTTAACAACGTTACTGATAAGCGCGGCCTTATCTCCGGAGGTATTGGCAATCAGCTTCCTTACAGCTTCTATTACATCCAGCCGCGCACGGTCGGACTGTCCGTTGCGAAAACATTCTAGACCCGATGTGCCAATGAGAACGAGCCCACGCACTCCGCTCGACAAGGGTGGCCGCCAGTATGGCTGAGCTGACCTATCTCGGATGCGATCAGGATGCGTACTGCGCAAGCGTGGCCCGCCATATACAGTCCTTCGAGGAGTCGACCGGGCATAAGGTGCATGTTCGCATCCTGGACAACGACGAGTATTTCAGCAACCGCCTTGGACCCTACCTCGAGGGCGAGAATCCGGCAGATGTGTACATGTCGGGGCCGGTCCTGGTCTGGCAGCACTACGGCGCTGGCTATGTAGAGCCCTTGGATCCCTTTCTTGCTCGCGCATCCTCCGGCTACGACCCCGACGATTTTCTCCCGTCCCTGCTTCGATGCAATAGGTGGAGCGGGCGATTCGGCGAGCCGCTCGGAGCTGGGCCGCTGCTCGAAATCCCCGTGAACTGCGAGTCATACAACCTGGCTTACGTGCCCGAGATTCTCGACCGCGCCGGTGTCAGTGTTCCAAAGACCTGGAGCGGGTATTTCGCCGCAGCACGTACGATCGCGGAGCGCGCCCGCCCTTGTCGTGGGTTCGCGCAGAGAGGCACTGACGCGTGGCATACGATCTACACGGGCTTCGCCAGCCACTTCTGGTCATCTGGTGGTACCGATTTTGATCTCAAGCGTGCGTGCGCGATCGCTCAACCTCGCGCTTTACGAGCGACCGAAGAGCTGCTGCGCGCACTGGCGGCGGCCGGCCCGACTGAGTGGTTGAATCAGCGCTGGTATGAGCTGGCGCTCGATTTCGCAGCGGGCCGTTACGGTCTCATCGTCGATTCTGACCATTACGTCGCGTACTTCGAAGATGCCAAGTCAAGAATGAAGGGGAAGATAGCCTACCGATTGCCGCCAGCAGGGGAAGATGGGGCGATCCGATCCAGTCTATGGACGTGGTCGGTCGTCATGAACAGTCGGTCGCGCAACAAGGGTGCGGCGTGGGAGTTCATCGAGTGGGCGACCGGACGGGATTTCCTGCTGCGATCTGCGTTCGAAGGGAACATGAACCCGACCCGCAGGAGCACGTGGGACAGCAATCGGTTTCTCGAGACCGCATCTGACTGGGGCGACTTCGCTGGCGTCGCTAGAAAGCTTGTCGAGGAGATCGCCGAGGTCCAGGTTACGCCGTGCGTCAACTACATCGAGGTCGCGCGTCGCTGGACCCGCGCGTTACTCGATGCCTACCAGGACCTGGACTCTGTCGAGTCGCATTTGCAAACGGCCGCAGCAGACATCGACGAGCTGGTTGACAGGTATCGTTAGTCGCGAGCTCTTCAGCTCAGCGATATGAACGGGTTGGTCGACCTACGGCCGGAGTGGTCGTCAGCAACTACTCTGGAGGCCATGCCATGAATTGCGACGTGACAAACGAGCAGATCGAACGCTATCGAAAAGATGGGTTCGTGGTCATTGAAAATTTCCTGACGTCGGAGGAGCTGGCGGAGTGGCGATCAGCGGTCGAAGAGGCTGTTGAGGAACGCGATGGCGTTAAAATCCCCGGAACAAACGTCAAGACCGGGGGTGACGACGGCATTAACAAAGACTCCGACTACTACGGCGCCGTATTTGATCAGCTGATCAATCTCTGGCAGACGAACAATCGGGTTCGCAAGCTCATGATGAGCCCCGAGCTTGGGAGAGCCGCGTCGCTGCTGTCCGGCGCGAGGGGCATCCGCATTTGGCACGACCAGGCTTTGTTCAAGCGCCCATGGGCGAACCCAACTACTCTGCATCTGGACGTCCCATATTGGTCGTTCAGCGCACCGGATGCGATATCACTCTGGGTCGCGCTGGACGACGCGACGCTGAACAACGGCTGTCTATATTTTCTCCCGGGTACGCATAAGAAAACCGGCTATCGCGACATCGGTATAACGAAGAACATGAAAGCGATCTTTACGGTCTACCCAGAGCTTGCATCGGTCGAAGCAGTGGCGGTACCCATGAGGGCGGGCAGCGCGTCGTTTCACAGCGGCTTGTGCATCCATGGAGCCGGGCCGAATATGACGCCGAGATCAAGACGGGCAATGACCTGTGCCTACATGCCGGAGGGCGCCACGTTCAACGGCCAGAAGAACGTCCTGCCCGACGAGTACCTGAATACGCTCAGCGTCGGCGATCCTCTCAACAACGATCAGCAGAATCCGTTGTTGTGGCCCGCGGGAGATAGGTAGCGTGTCAAAGGAGCCACGAGGGTCCCGAAATGCGTTGACCAGATGAAGATCAAATACTTCTGCTCCTGGTGGGGACTCGATGACTTAGGTCTTCGACCGATGTTGGAAAAGGTCAGGCGCGCTCAGTACGACGGTATCGAAATCGGCGTTCCGTCGGATACGGCGCGGCGCCGTGAGCTCAGAGCGCTGTTGGACGAGTACCAGCTGGACGTCATCGCTCATCAATACCAGGCCGCGGGCCACGCATTCGACGACTACCTACGATCATTCGAGCAGTGGATTGACGTTGCGGCTTCCTTCGAGCCGCTCCTGGTCAACAGTCACACCGGCAGAGACTGCTGGACGAGAGAGCAGAATCTGCGCTTCGTTGAAATTACTCAAAAAGCCGAGCAACGCTATGGCATCCCGATACTGCACGAGTCCCATAGACGTCATTTTCTCTACAGTGCGCCGGCGGCGCTGGAGTATTTCCAGCAAGCACCAGATCTGATGATCACGGCGGACCTGGCGCATTGGGTGTGCGTAGCAGAGAGCCTGCTCGTGGGTCACGAAATGGCACTTAGTGAAGCGATTCGACGTGCCGGTCACATTCACGCGCGCGTCGGTTTTGCGGAAGGCCCGCAGGTTCCGGATCCTTTCTCGCCCATCTGGAGCCGGGAGCTGGAAGTCTTCAGCGACTGGTGGCTGCGAATCGCGCAGCGATTCTGTTCCGAAGGGCGTGAATGCCTGACCGTGACGCCCGAATACGGACCGCCACCGTACGGATGGATATCGCTTCATTCGGGTGAGCCTTTGCGCGATTTCTTCGAGATGAATGTGCTGATGAAGGACTACCTGAATGCCCATTTTGCCAAGAATCTCGACCATTAGTCTTCAACAGGAGTAGGTAGACATGGTCGCGAATCCGTTAGTCGGCGTGCTGTTCCATTGGCTTGGAGGGACATCAGCCGCAAGCTTTTACGTGCCCTATAAGCGCGTCCAGCGGTGGTCATGGGAGATCTACTGGATAGCCGGCGGAACGATGGCCTGGCTGCTCGCTCCGTGGATTTTCGCCGCACTCAGAACCTCTGATCTACTCGGCGTACTGCATGCGACCCCGTTCGGGACTATTTTTTGGTGCTATTTCTGGGGCGCGATGTGGGGCTTGGGCAGCATGGCGTTTGGGCTGGCTATGCGCTATCTGGGGCTGTCCCTGGGGATGGCGGTCATACTCGGTTTGACTACCGTGATCGGCACGCTTGGGCCGCCGCTCTTTCACGGCAAAGTTGTTGAGCTCGCGCTGACCTCGAGCGGCCGGGCCGCATTTGTTGGTATTGCCCTCGCTGTGGTCGGCATTCTGATCGTCGCACGCGCCGGACAGGCGAAGGATCGCGAACTCGGGGCCTCCGGCACCACATCGTCGATAGCCGAGTTTGACCTGAGAAAAGGGCTGTTGCTGGCGGTATTTTCCGGCGTGTTGTCGAGTTGTTTTGCGTTTGGTTTGGATGCCGGAGAACCAATCCGCAAACTGACACTAGCCGCAGGCACCGGTCAATTGAGCCAGGGACTTCCTGTCCTGTGCGTCGTGCTGGCGGGTGGTTTCACAACCAACTTTCTGTGGTGCCTGGTGATGATCATCCGCAACCGTTCCGCCGGCGATCTTATCGGTCGCGCGGGTGCAGCTTCTGCGGGCAGCGCGAAATCGCCGCCGCTGCTGCGAAACTACGCGCTGTGCGCGCTCGCCGGCATTCTCTGGTATCTCCAATTTTTCTTTTACACGATGGGTGAAAGCCAGATGGGTCGCTTTGGTTTCTCATCGTGGACGCTGCACATGGCGAGCATCATATTGTTCTCGACGCTTTGGGGGTTCGCCCTGGGGGAGTGGGCTACATCGAGCCGCCGGACCCGGGCGCTGGTGTGGATCGGTATTACTACACTCGTTGGCGCGACCATGGTGATCGGCGTGGGCAACTACCTTGCCGGCCGTGGGCCGTGATCAACACACGCGCACCGACTCCATCTTGAGGAGCGCCGCGAGTTTTTCAATCTTGGTGGCGATGTGGCCTATCCCGACCGCGCAGTGATGCGCCGGAGCGTGCCCATTCCAGGCGTTCATGAAATTTCGGGCATCGAGCGCAAACTTATAGCGGCTATTGGTGTTGCCGATCTGCAGGATGGGGCCGGAGACAGAGTGTCCTTCGGCGGTGAGAAGTTTGAGTTTTCCGTCGCCCGTCTGCACCACCGACAACAGCGTTACCGGCCCGTGCTTCACAGACATCTCGACCGAGAGTCCCCGTCCCACCTTGCCGTGGTAGACCTCCAAAGGGCGCACCTTGGTTTTGCCTGCGGCGATGGCGATGTGGCCAGGTCCATCATGGCCCATCAGGATCACATCGTCGTTATAGTCCACCGCGTAATATTCAGTGAAGGAGCCTCCGGCGCCCAGAACGTCCATGATCTTCATCGCCTGAGCGTTCTTGACTTCGTATTCGCCCGCCACGGGAACGCCTCTGGCGGTCAGGAGACTCGCCCCGAGAATCACCGAGCTCATGACATCCTCATGTTCCGGGGTTCCGGTTCCCTGGTAGTAATAGGCGATCGACCCGAGTGCGTGACGTTCCACCAGGCGATCCAAGGCCACGGAGGTGCGGGCTGCGCGCAGCAGTTCCTCGGGCGGGCAGTCGGACTGCACGTCCATGGCGGTTCTGATTTCACCGACGCGATCTCGGGCATCGGCCTCGGACACCTCGGACCGCAGTGCCACCAGCTCCTCGACCTCGACGATCTCAACGTGACCGCCAAAATAAGCGCACTGCTGGGTGAAATCCGAATAGATATCGAGCATGCCGCCGTAGTAATGGCCCAAGGCGCCCAGGCGGTTGTGCTCCATCACATGGGCCACTTTGGCCGCCTCGATCCACTCCTCGATCTCCCTCCATGCCGTCGGATCGTCATTCAGCATCCCGCTCACCTGGAAGAACGGGATGCCACAGCGGTCGAACACATTGGCGATTTCCGGCACCGGGCAGGCCTGACACCACGCGAGCCACTCCCCGGTCATGCGGGTGCGATCGCCGAGGCGGTTGAAGGATTCGTAGTCGATGGCGGCGGCCGGCGAGAGATTGAGGATAACGACCGGGACCTTGGCGCGGCGCACCACCGGCAGCACGGTGGATGAGAGGGCGTAGGTGGAAACGTACAGGAAGATCAGATCGACATCCGCCTGTCGAAACGCATGTCCCGCCGCCACAGCCTTTTCGGGCGTATCGATGAGTCCGAGGTTCACGATCTGTACCCCCGGACGGGTGAGCTTACGGGCCACCTCAGCGGTGTATCCCATCAGGCGGTCCTTGAGCCCCTCGAACTGCGGCCAATAGGTATCGAGGCCGATACCGAAAAGTCCGACTTTCAGGGGGTCAAGATGACGTGAGGACATAGTGGTAGCCGTGAGAGCAATTGGGCGCCGAACGCTATTTTAAGCGGAAAAACCCTTGCATCGTCGGCAAATACTCACCGCAGTCCAAATCGGTTTGGCTTCGCGTGAAGCGCCTGCGCTTCAGAGCTCAGCGTGACCGATCGGTCGAAGTCACATGAATTGCGAACCTCATGTGCCGAACTGTCGTCGAGGCGGCTCATCGGTTGACGGAGTAAAATGCGCTGCGCCCGATTGTCACGATGGTCGCAGAAGCGGAGGATCCAAGAATGATGTCCGTTGGATACAATGGTCTTTGGGGGCTGCTGGTACTTGCTGGCGACATCTGGGCGATCATCAACATCGCCCAGAGTTCCGCTTCCAACGAAAAGAAATTGCTTTGGATACTGGTGGTGGTGCTCCTGCCGCTGCTGGGTCTGATTCTGTGGTATTTCCTCGGGCCGCGTGGTGGCCGGGTGTAGGCTCGAACGCATGAGGGGCTGAAACGTGAGCCCCCGATTTGGCGCTCTCGGCTAGCCTTCACGCGGCTGCATCGGGCGGAGGAAGGGGGTGAACGCAAGTGCGGCGTCGATGAATCCAACGCGCGACTTCGCTCTGACTCCCATTCACAGGACTGTTCCGAACAGCCTCCCGATCGCGGTAGTCAGCGTCATCGCCAAAGCGCCCCAGAACGTCACGCGTGCGGCCCCGACCAGAACGGCCGCGCCGCCTGCGCGGGCGGCCAGTGCTCCCAAAAGAGCCAAGAACCCCAATGAAGTCCCAGCTACCCACGGAATTAGATAAGCGCCGGTTGCCAGAGCGGCCACTGTGAGCGGCATCGACGCTCCGATCGCAAAGCTCGCTGCGGAAGCCAGCGAAGCTTGGATGGGCCGTGCCTGCAGGGCTTCGGAGATACCCAGCTCGTCACGCGCGTGTGCACCCAGCGCGTCGTGAGCCATCAGCTGTTCTGCCACTTGCTTCGCAAGGGCCGGCGTAAGGCCACGCGCGACATAAATGGCGCTCAACTCCCGGTGTTCCCCCGCGTCATCAGCCTTGAGCTCGACGCTCTCACGCGCGAGTTCGGCTCTTTCTGCATCCGCCTGAGATTTGACGGAAACGTACTCGCCGGCCGCCATCGACATCGCTCCGGCAACGAGGCCCGCAACGCCAGCGACAATCACGTTGCCATGCGTCGCATGAGTGGCTGCAACCCCGAGAAGCAGGCTCGATGTTGAGAGGATCCCATCGTTCGCGCCCAAAACTGCGGCGCGTAACCACGCCATCCGGCCGACGCGATGATGCTCTTTCCTAACGATACGCTTACTGGCTCGGTTCAAGTTTAAGTCTTCGTTCAAGTTCCGATCGGCCACAGGCTGCAATTCTAGGCGCCCGTGCGGTTGCGTCCGTGCCTAAAAATATCCGTCAGGGACAATGTCGGCGTGTCGGGCGCACAGAGGAACCATTCTTTGGCGGCCTAGACTCTGTAATGCAAAGTCCTTTACCATCGTGAATAGGGAATGGCAGGGGTCGCAAGATGACGCTTGGTCTGGACGCGGTTGCCAGTGCTCCAGCGTGTCGCAGAGTCTACCAAGGACCACTCAGCGAGATCCGAGCGCCGCACTTCAGGGTCGCGCTGATTCTCCTCGTAGCATTCTTGGGCAGACCACCGTGGGTCGTAGCCGATGAGTCGCTCGATCTGGCGCCGCTCAGGGGGCGGGTGGTTTATCTCGACTTCTGGGCCTCCTGGTGCACGCCCTGCCGAGAATCCTTTCCCTTCATGAACCGCCTTCAGAACGAGCTTGGGCCTCAGGGATTGGTCGTGATCGGGGTCAACGTCGATCGCAATCGTGCCGATGCTCAAGAATTTTTGCGCACTCACCCTGCGGAGTTTCGGGTCGTCTACGACCCGAAAGGCGAATTGCCGGAGAGGTTCGGCGTCCGCGGCATGCCCACCAGCGTCCTTATCGACCGGAGCGGTCGAATAACCTTGCGGCACGAGGGGTTCTTTCTCAAAGACCGCGAGACGCTGACGCAGCAGGTCGAAACGCTGCTCGAGGATCGCTGAGAGTTCAGGAGTTACCGCGATGCGTGTACGACTTCCCCTCGGAGCACTGACCGGGTCGATCATCGCGCTTTCCCTGTGCGGTTGCCAGACGCTCGGTGTCAAACCTTGGCAGCATGACGTTCTCGCCCGCCCTGCGATGGCGCTCGTTTCCGAGCCGATGGATGCGGCAATCGATGACCATATCTATTTCAGTAAGGAGGCGGCCAGTGGCGGGCGCGGCTTCGGGGGAGGGGGCTGCGGGTGCAATTGAAGCGACCCCCTTCGGCCCTGCAACTCGGGCTCATGGCCGCAAGTTGCGCGCTCTTGTCCCACACAGCGCGCGCACAAACCGTTGATAGCGCGGAGCAGCCCTTCGAGCTGGACAGTGCTCTCCTTTACTACAAAGAGAACCCAGGTCGCGTTCAGACCATTGAGCCCGTGGTCTCCCTTAAGAAGGACTTCGGGGATCAGCGCATCCTGGGCGGAACCTTTACCGTGGACTCGCTGTCGGGCGCAACGCCGAATGGTGCGCTGCCCTCGCGCAAGCCACAGACCTTTGCGAGTCCCTCGAGTACCAGTCTGGTCCCGCAAGCGGGTAAAAAGACCACGCTCTATGCGATCGCGCCGGGGAACCTGCCGCAGGACCCTCACTTCAACGAGCAGCGCGTCGCAGGCGATGCGGACTGGTCACAACCGATGGGACTCGATAACAACCTGTCCTTTGGCGGACATGTCTCTACAGAGCATGACTTCGATTCCTTTGCGACCCACGCGGACTACAGCCGCGACTTCAATGAGAAGAACACCACGCTCTCCGCGGGTCTGAGCGAGGAATACGATCAGATCCACGCGCACGGGGGTAACCCGGTTCCCGGCAGCGACTACGAACTCTATGAGCATGAGGGTGGCCAGACGAAGACCGTGAGCGGCGCACTCATCGGAGTGACGCAGATCATGGCCCGAAACTGGCTAATGGATCTCAATTACAGCTATGACCACTCGCAGGGATATCTGACTGATCCATACCGGATCCTCTCGGTATTGGATGCACTCGGCAACGTGACCGGCTATCGATATGAGAATCGGCCGGACTCACGTGCGCGGCAAGACCTCTATTGGGTAAACAAAGTTGCCTTCGGCCCAACGGTGCTTGATGTCTCGTATCGCCGCGGCAAGGACAGCTGGGGCATCGGATCCGATACCGCTGAGGCGCATCTGAGGATTGATCTGGGGCACGGCGTGTACCTGGAGCCGCATTTGCGCTGGTATCACCAGAGCGCGGCAGATTTTTATGACCTGTACCTGAGCGCCGCAACCGCGGCGCCGCAGTTCATGTCGGCGGATCCGAGGCTCGCGGCCTTCATCGGCACCACCGCAGGACTTAAGCTCGGAGTGACCATCGGTCGCTACGGCGAGGTGAGCCTGCGACTGGAGGAGTATCAGCAGCGGCCGAGTGATCAGTCGAGTGCCCTGCCACAGCTGCAGGGTCTGAACCTCAATCCCAACCTCACGGCAACCATCGCGCAGCTCAGCTGGGGACTGCAGTTTTAGCATGCGCACGGCAGCCGAGATTGCCGCTGCTGCTCCCCATGCACCGGATTTTCAGATCGCCGTGCGTGGGGATGATTTAACGGCAGTCTGCTTCACTGCGATGGCGAGTCCGTGCGAAGTGCTGCTCGATGCAGCTGACTCGCGAGAGGTGGGGGAACTTGCCCGCGCGGCGGCTCATGAAGCCTGGCGTATCGAGAGGAAATTCAGTCGCTATCGCGGGGATAGTGTTATCAGCGAAATCAACCGCAGCGCGGGACGTCCGGTAGTTGTTGATCAAGAGACCGCTGCGCTCATCGACTATGCCGCCCAGTGCCACGCACTCTCTGAGGGGCGCTTCGATGTTACCGCCGGTGTCTTGCGTCGCTGCTGGAGGTTCGACGGATCCGATCGAGTCCCGGACGAGGCGGCCGTGGCGCGCCTTGTGCCACTCATCGGTTTCGAGAGGCTTCAATGGCGCCCACCGCAAATCATCGTGCCGCCCGGGATGGAGATCGACTTTGGAGGGTTCGGCAAGGAGTACGCCGTCGATCGCGTGCTTGCCATCCTGTGCACGCGGTTCCTCGGAGCCGTGCTGGTGAACTTTGGAGGGGATCTCGCGAGCAACCGCGCACCGGTTCAGGCCCCGTGGCAGGTCGGCGTCGAACGTCCGGACACGGATCGTGAGGCGCGCTTGCTCCTCGAGTTCAGCCGAGGGGGCCTCGCCACAAGCGGAGACACTCACCGCTTTCTCCAACGGAACGGCAGACGCTACAGCCATATTCTGGATGTGCGCACCGGCTGGCCCGTTCCCGAGGTGCCCCGTTCTGTGACGGTCGCGGCAGCAAGTTGTGTTGAAGCCGGCATGTTGGCGACCTTCGCGATGCTCAATGGGAGGGCGGCAGAGGATTTTCTTGAGGCGCAAAGGGCGCGCTATTGGTCGTTACGTTAGAGGGGTTCAAGAGAGCAACAATTTCCTGTAGCGCTCGCCAGCACCTCGAGGCACAGCGCCGCTGTGACCATGGTCGCGACCACTATCAGCGGCGGCGTCCGCCATACGGTCAGCAGCACAAAGCCCACGAGTATCAGTGCGAAGTCCACCGGACCCGTCACGGAAGTGGTCCACAGCGGCTGGTACAGCGCCGCTGCAAGCAGGCCCACGACTGCAGCGTTGACACCGGTCATCATCGCTCGCGCGCTCGTGCGCCTCCGCAGCGACTCCCAAAAGGGAAGTGCAGCTATGAGCACGAGTATCCCGGGGAGGAAAATGCCCACCAGGCCCAGCGCTGCGCCCGGTAGACCGTGTGGCGTTGGCTGAACGACTGCGCCCAAGTACGCGGCAAACGTGAACAAGGGGCCCGGGACCGCCTGTGCGGCACCGTAGCCTGCTAGGAATGCATCGTCGGTGACCCAGCCCGGAGTCACGAAAGCCTGTCGTAGCAGAGGCAGTACGACGTGGCCTCCACCGAAGACTAGGGCTCCCGAGCGATAAAAGGCGTTGAAGAGCTCAAGTCCGGACCACGAGACGACTGGGCTCAATAGGGGAGGGATGGTCAGCAGGGTCAGGAAGCCGACAAACGCGACCGCCCCAGCGCGCTTTGAAACGGGGATTCTCACATTCGGCTGATTGTCGTCGGCGTCAGCAGGGCTAAAGACGAGCCGCCCGAGAACGGCGCCCGATGCGATCGCGGCCAGTTGCGCCCAGGTCGAATGGTTGAGTAACACAATGAGGGCCGAGACGACGGCAATCGAAGCCCGAGTCCGACCGCTCGCGAGCGTCCGTGCCATTCCCCAAACCGCCTGAGCGACGATGGCAACTGCCACGAGCTTGAGGCCGTGCAACAGTGCTAGAGCGCGGGCACCCGTGAGCGCACTCGCGCCGTAGGCGAACAACAGCAGTAAAACTGCCGAGGGAAGTGTGAATCCGGTCCATGCGGCCAGTCCCCCGCGGTAGCCTGCCCTGAGCAGGCCGATCGAAAATCCGACCTGGCTGCTGGCGGGCCCTGGAAGAAATTGGCACAGGGCGACCAGATCGGCGTATGCGGCCTCATCGAGCCACTTGCGCCGCAGCACGAACTCGCTGTGAAGGTAACCGATATGCGCTATCGGACCGCCAAAGGAGCTGACGCCGAGTTTCAGAAACGCTCGAAACACCTCGCCTGCGGAGCGGTTGCTTCCAGTCATCGCCGCTCGCTACCCATGCCCCCTCGAACTGGGTCCAAGGATAGGCGTCCTTCGCACTCCACCGCTAGGG